>Ga0256835_1000098_pt1 | contig 70310 bp, 80 predicted proteins | sample PIR30metaG_FD_185972 | JGI IMG/M metagenome (GOLD analysis project Ga0256835, IMG submission 185972) | Hydrothermal vent microbial communities from East Pacific Rise, Pacific Ocean - PIR-30 | ecosystem: Environmental > Aquatic > Marine > Hydrothermal vents | place: Pacific Ocean: East Pacific...
TCGGGGAGGCTTAATCTTTACTATAATAGGCCTGCGTGTTTCAGCATCTACAACTAATGCCTCTCCAACACTAAGATATGAGAGCCTACGCAATATCTTTCGCGGAACACCCAGTATTTCGTGAACCTGTTCTTGATAGTCCTTGTTGGGCGAGCCAAATACAACGATAGTTTGGATATTCTCATATAGTTCTAGAGGAACGTCCGTAGGGTTCTGGGTAGCCATAATAACAGAGACTTTTCTACTCCTACCTTCTTTAACAAGCCTTTTAATACTGTATAAATTAGAGACTCTCCAAGCCTCGTCAATAATTATAACATTTCCCATATGCGAGTTCTTATCATCTCTTTTCTCGAGTGGTTCATTCTCTCCAATATATTGGAGTAACAAATTAGAGCAGATCCCTAAAATTAAGCCCGCATAAGCATTCTGATACATTGTACCGTGAGTTGAGATATTAAACAAGACGTTTCCTTTATTTAATAACTTATCGAGCTTATCGTAATCAGGATCATTTATTAGTAGATCAATAACTGGAGAAAGCCTCGACAAGTTCGGATCCGTTAAAATATCTTCAGGTCTTCGTACTACTCTTTCCCTACTGATAATTTTTAGTATATCGGCAATATTCTTAGTGCTTAAACCTACAATGTTTTCCAGCACGTCTTTTACAATGATTCCCCAATCTATTAATTTGAGCCAAGGAGGCCTCACTAATATATTAATAGGATATATACTAGGGTTCACAACATCAATAATATCATTATCGACGTATCGTGCCAAGTCACCCTTAAAATCAAAAGCAAATATCCTAAGGTTTAGCATCGATAGCATGCTTTCGATAATTGTTGCAAGAAGAGTTGTCTTCCCCTTACCCGTGGGCCCGAGAATGATCACATGTTTAAATAAACCATAAACATTGAGTCCAAAAGGTAATTCTGTATCTATATCATATCCTATTAAGACTAGATTATCCGTAGCGGGTTGCGCGGGGGAATGAAGCCTTATTGGAGCTAGTGTTTTGAGCCTACTATGTTCCAGAATAATAGAGCTCTTGTTAAACTCTGATACTAACCCTAAATTGTAAGCCAATAGCTCTTTTATTTCGGAAGAACTCAGCGGTCTCAACTTTATCCTAAAATAATTGTTAAATATTGACAAAACTAGTTCCTCGTACTGTTTAACCTTCATAATAGCACTAGATACATCCTTAGATTCACTCCTAATCTTGAATACTATCTGTAACTTGGTAACATTATTAGATGTTATAATCATCTTATATAGTTCCTCAAGGACTTTAAGACGAGACAAAAGACGCGTTCTAATATGAGGCTCTTCAACAACATCAAGTTTTGCTCTTATATTCATCATTTCATTACTAATCTTCCTAGAGAGCTTAACGAGATCTTTCTCTCTCTTCATAATCAGTATCTCTATACCAGGAGGCAGCCTTTCTATAAGGGATGCATAATTATCCATAATTTTTAGTATATCACTATTATCGAGATCATTGATTCCATACTCTACTTTATCAGCGATTAAGAATTTTTGAACGATAACCTTGTTTCCGTGTTTAGTAATCATCATCGAGTCGTTTATCCTTACATCGATATTGATTTTTATCAAATTCCTAACTATATCATACATTGTCTTTTTCAGCAATTCTTCTCAACCTCCATATGATCAAGTAGATGATCAGCACAAGCATGAATAATATTAGAGATAAGACATTATGCGAGAGGATAAACATTACAAATGAAATCAATAATAATAATATATTCTCTACCTTCATAGTCCCACACTATATACCAGTTATTATGAGCCTAGCTATTCTGGGCTCAGCTCCACCTAGAAGCCTCGCAAGGGCGTAGGAAGACGATAGTAAAATGGCAACATACACCATTGGGCCTATAAAAACAGAATATATAAATTGAGTTATGGGAATGATTAATGTACTTGGTGATGAAATCTTTTGTCTAACCAAATAGTTAATGTAAGGATACTCTGTAGCGCTCGGAGGCCCCATAGTTACTTGATTTGAGAAATGAATACTTATTGTAATATCGTTGCTGAAACGGTAATCTCTAACTATAAATGATACATTATACCATCCGTAACTATACTCCTTGTACAGTGTAGCATTACTACTGACGGTTATATTTGCATTAATATTCTTAGGGTAAACAATGAAAAGATCTGATACACCATGTTTTGATACATTAATAGTAATAACTGAAGAGTTAAAATGATATATTCTAACGTATGAATAAGTCGGTAATTTAACAAAAGAATATTCAGACAATACTACTACATCGGGAAGCTTTAACTTAACGAGGCAGTATGTCTCATTAAACCAACGATACTGTTTAGGCCCTATCTCTACAGTATAGTTATACGGACCATATATAATGCTCCAATAAGCTGTAGTGTTCGGTATACCTTTATCTGGCCCTAAAATAATCTCTCCATTGTTACTTGTGATATATCTTGCTAGCAAAGCACCTTCACGATCATGGATTTCGATAACCGCGTACGGAACATTTCGACCTAAAACATCTTCTATGACAATCTTTGAAGAAACGATTTCCCCACCATACTCTATTTGTTGATAAAGCGATGGTGTAATACTATTAATGAAAACCGGCATCAACGGAGCCGCTATAGTAAACACTATGACCGTAGCAATTATCATAGCCCCTGCAGAACGTGATAGCCTAAACGGCACCGCATGCAGAAGTAATCCTATTGCTATTAGTACTGGTGCATACATTCTAAGCGCTGTCAAAAGAGTCACGAGAGTGATAAAGAATATTAATAGATAGGTTAAAGACGAGATAAGCGGCGATATTAGTGATGAAGATATAAATTTTAGATTCATACTAGCGAGCGCTGAACCCATTAACCTCAGAGAAGTCATAGTTCCTGCGATCATACCTATTTCCTTAATACTCCATAAGTAGAAGGCATTCCAATCCGCACCGATGATACTAGAGAAGTATTTGATGATGTTCATTATCAGCGTATATGAAAAGATAAGTATAGCTGAGAAAACACCATCAATCATGAGTTGAGGAGCCCATTTCTTTAAACCATAAAATGGAATCGGCACCATATAAATTAGAACTCCTAGATAATATCCAAGCACCGACAGATAATAAGCGATTATGATTAAATCGTTTATATACAAAAACAGCACCCCACCAATACTAATTGATCAATAGATCGAGATCAGATAGTGGGAGGAGCTGGCAGGGGCTGGTAGAACGTATTGGCAATATAAGCTATCAATGCAAACACTGTTGTCCCCATAGCTAGCCAGAAAGCAGCCCATACAGCGTCTTCAATAAATCTTTCACCAGTTCTCTTAACCCTCATGAAGGGAATAGGTAATCCTCTTATAGCCCATCCTATAACCCACGTGAGAAAGAATATTACCCAAGCAACTATTGTAACGTTCACTATGATTCCCTGAATAAAACTAATAATGTTATTCACCACATCCACCCATATGAGTTTAAGAATATATTGATAGGTGGGATAGCCGAAACTATTAACGGACATCAGGTTCGATAACGATGAAAAAACTATGGCCCAAAACAACCAAGATATACTGGGATCCGGATTATAACATACCAATAATAAAGCCTCTGCCTGGTCAAGAGGATCTGTTCTTCACACTAAGATTAACAGAGCCTGGAGATGCCAGACCAGCATTCAAACGTGACCTGGAAAAGCTTAGATCAGCAGTAAAATACGAGTATAACGATACGAAGATTTATGATACACTGTTCAAAAACATGTTTCTTCTCTTCAATAAAGTACCCCATTGGGATCAAATGTGGGAAATAGTGTCGTCGGGCAATGTCGTCGGCCAGCTATACTACGATCCGTTTAGAGAAAAATGGAGGTTTCGCTTAACATTTGCCGGAGCATACATATTATATAGCCAAGGACTAATCGATTATGTCAAGATCGCTACCCGTATTCCTCGAGGAAAATTCATTACTACATCGCTTTCAACTAGTTCCAGGCAAGTAGTTATTGTAAATGATAGAGATGAGGTAATTGGAATAGGTGAAGTAGCTCCTGAAGGAATACGTGTTATTAAGATTTTCAAAACCAGAAAATATCCTGTCGAGACGAGTAGAAAACCAGCTGATATCAATATCGTTATAAAACATAATGAATACGGCATACAATACTATGAAGAACGATCTATAAAATTACTTAGAAAACTATACATGCTATACGGAGGCCCTGTAGTGGTCTCATATTCGGGTGGAAAAGATAGTTTAATAGCATTACATCTCACTCTAAATGCTCTTGGAGATGCAGAACTATTATTTAACGATACAGGCTTGGAACTTCCAGATACGATAAAGAACGTAGAAAATGTTTCCCAAAAATACGGTTTAAAACTAACAATAGCCGCTGCAGGCAATATTTTCTGGAAAGCAGTCAAAATATTCGGCCCACCGGGGAAAGACTATCGCTGGTGTTGTAAGGTAACAAAACTGGTCCCGCTAGCGAGAACCGCTAGGAAGAAATGGCCATATAAAGCATTAAACATAGTCGGACAGCGAGCGTTCGAGTCAATAGATCGGGCAAAAAGCCCAATCATATGGAGAAATCGATGGATACCACACCTCGTCAGCGCTACACCTATTCAGGAATGGAACCAATTACTTGAATGGCTGTACATAAAAAAGTATGGCCTCCCCTACAATCCCCTGTATGATAAGGGTTTTGAACGACTAGGGTGCTTCCTATGCCCAGCAAGCACATTGGCTGAATTTAAAGAAGTAGAGAGAACTTATCCTCAGCTATGGGGTAGGTGGATCGAAGAACTCGAGTACTGGAGAGAAAAGCTTGGACAGCCAAAAGAATGGATTACTCTTGGTTTGTGGAGATGGCTTTCACCAGCTGTCGCTAAAAAGAGACTTGTAAACCATATACCGAACTATGAGCTTGATTGGAAGAAAGAATATACTTTGAGACTCGAATCATCTACAATACATCTTGCTCCATTTAAAATATACAAGAACAGTGATAGTACAACAATATACTTCAATGATAAGATCCTTAGAAAAGACATGCTTAACACGATTTTGCACTCATTAAGAACAATATCAGAAAATATTGATATCAAGCATAAAGACGAGCCCGAAATAAATATCTACATAGGTAATATATGTGTGCATATTAAGGAAAACATCATTACACTAAATGAAAAACTCGAAAAAGGTCTTGAAGTACTCGCAGATATACTAAAAGCGATCTATAGAGTTTATGGATGTGCCAAGTGCGGCAGTTGTATCTTATGGTGCCCTAGAAAGAATATAATACTCAAAGAACACGGGGCCTTCTTCAATGAGAACTGCGATAGATGTAAGATCTGTATAGATGTATGCCCTGTTGCAGAGGTACTGGTCGAAAGGGTAGTACTGCCTCTGCTAACAGATGATCCAGCCATATGGAAAAGACCGTCTAGGAGACATGGTGATGAGCTCATAAAAGCCTTTAGACAATATGGGATCGTAGATCAGTATTGAGGATCATTTCTTATCCAAATACTTCTTAATCCTTAGATAATTCTTTTCACTCTCATATATCAATCGATACATTTCATCCTCACTTGTGGTTTTCTTCAATATCTTAATAGCCTCAGTGACCCCTACCCCTGGAGATGCAAGCAGTATAAGAGCTGTTTTCCCGTAGTAGGTTAGAAGTAATGCGCGCTTCTTAAGATCATCTATAATCTTCTTTTCATCATGTTTCAGACGTTGTCCCCGCTTCCACTTGCGTAGAGCATTGAGTACATTATCGTCAATAATTTTTAAGGGAGCCAACGTTTTGAGACCACATCGCGGGCAACGATAAATTTCCTCACTAATTAGATCGCCCACCTTACCCTCGATCGTAAAACCGCAATTGATACAAATAATCCTAATCCTACGAGAGAGAATTCTATCCTTGTAAATATTATAGTCAATGACCCCTAGACTTTAAGAAAGAATCGGTGCATTTTTGATAATCTTTTTCAAAAAGCTTTTCTCAAGGGAATCACTAATTGTTTTCACAACCTCAATATAGTCATTATCAATCTTTTCTGCCAGGCCCAATAATTCATTTAGATCGAAGTCTTTTGATAAAACCTCATTTATAGCCTCATCGCCTATTATGGTCTCTCCGAGTTTGTCGAGTAGAGATCGATTAATTTTATCAGTTGTAGGATTAATTACTCCGAAACGTTGTCCTACCTGATAGATCCTCCAGTAGAAATAAGGTGTTTTCCTGATAATTGCAGTCATATCGCTATGTATGATATGCTTTAGATTTTTCAGGATATCATATACTAGGTCGAGTACTCTTTCATCCAAGGGTAGATTGTAGGATTGTAATACTATGTAGTAAGGTGTTGAGTAAACATTTATTTTATACATGGGATAGCGTAGTTTGATATGAAATCTAAGTATTTCTTTTAGAAGGTTATTAACACGGGTACCCCCTGTTATATAAACTGCTATTATACCTTTATTGCGGACAAACTCTACAACTATTCTATTATCGCAAAAGATTACATCCTGATCTCTTATGAGTTCATTAACTGCATCTATAATATATTGGGGATAACCCGATAGTTTGTTTTTTGTTGAGATTAGCCTTATTATTGCACCCACATTTCTTGCGACGTGATATTCAACAGGTATGTTCTCTCCCTCCCAATGAGGTATTATAGGTGGGATCTCTGCTTCTATTTTCTCCACATATAGTTTACGAGCATCTCTATCATACTCCACGATCTTCCATAGTTTTCCTCCGAGAACAATGGGATCGCCTGGATTAACATTGATCAAGACATATTCCTCATTTAAAACACCAACTTTCGTACCAGTGGATATCTCTATAACGGGTATATCAGATGTCTCAGGAATCATGTTTGTTTTGTATAGATACAGTCTCGTTCTACCAGACGGAAAGATCCTATTGTCACGGACACGTACAATCCTCGAATAAGCCATATACTCGATTACTCTTTCGAATTTTTCATAGCTTAGGCCCTGGAAAATAGGATAGTCCGTAATTAATTGGTAGAGTTTAGAAATACTAATACCCTCGGGTTTGATCACAAGCAAAACGGAAATGAGATATGTTAAAACATCTAGTGGATTATAGATTATATTTTCTTTTTCAAGAATGTTTGCCATAGCCCGTTTAATAAGAACAAATGATTCGAGTATCTCTAATGGATTATCGAGGGATACAATACAACCCTTTCCCACTCCATAGAGCTTATGTCCGCTTCTACCGATCCTCTGCACGAGCCTAATTGTTTGTCTCGGCGACATATACTGTACAACATAATTGACAAAGCCTATATCAATACCTAGCTCCATGCTTGATGTTGCGACCAGAGCATCTATATCGCCCTTACGGAAACCTTCTTCTATCTCAAGCCTGTGTTTTCGCGATAAGCTACCATGATGTACACCGATCCTGAGGTTCATACCTAGAAACTCAGACGCCTTGTTCAGCATATATGAGAGTTTCTCGGAAATTGAGCGCGTATTAACAAATATTAAGACATGACGATATTTCTTTATGAATTCCAATATACTAGCTATTCTAGCAGATAATTGCTTGTCATATATAATCTCGCTTATTTTTTCACATAGCTTACCGCATTTAGGAACATGTAAATCTATCTCCAGACGTCTGGGGTTTTCTCCCCTAATAACATGCGTTTTGACAGGTATAGTTCTACCTTCAAGTAATTGACGGGCTTCATTTTCTCTAACTAAAGTAGCAGTTAAACCTATTTTTATAACATTGTTATTAATGATCCCTAGTTTCTGTAAGTAATATATAAGCGATAATAGAAGTATTCCTCTTTTACTCTCGATAAGATCTCTTAGCTCATCAATAATTATGTATTTCAGGTTTTTCAAATAATTTCTAAGCGTCTTGTTCAGAACAATATATGTAAATGATTCAGGTGTTGTGATAAGTACGTGTGGCGGATTCCTAGATATTTTTCTCCTCATACTATATGGGGTATCACCGTGTCTCAGCTCGACTTTTACACCAAAACATTCACCTATCTTTTTCAGCCTTAATGCTATATCTCTATTAAGAGCACGCAGAGGAGTAATGTAAATCGCCGAAATAGGATTTCTGTTATTAGCTCTAATATCATAAAAAACAGGAATAATCGCAGCTTCTGTTTTACCCGATCCTGTGGGTGCAACTATTATTGATGATAGTTTTTTCCTAAATATTATATCAAATGCTTTTTTCTGCAAAGGCGTAAACTCAGTATAACCAATAGACTCCAAGCATTTCTCTATTTCCAGCATCTCCAATATTCCCAAACATCATCGATAATTTTATCCCCTTATATAGAGACTTTTATGGATAGAAGAGGGAACGTTTTCATGAAAATATATAGGAATCTATTGAGGACGATAATATTTATTGCCGTGAATATTGTAGCTATGTTAGTTTATACCACATCTATTATAAATTACTCAAATATTACTACACTGTACATAGTGAATATTATAGTTGCCATAGCAGCTCAATTCATAATACTCTATCTATGTAGTGGTTCTATAATGATCTCATTAACATATGTAATATTATTCTTATATCTTTGTTCACCCTCCTCATTATACCTGATTACATCAATAATACTACCTTTAGTAATCACAGTAATTCTCAATAAAAATATCATATCAAAGGACAGTCTTATTATATCAATTCATAAACTAGTTACTTCGAAGCCCAAGATTATAAAATTAAATAAAATAAGAATGCTTCATATAGTAGCAGAATATCTAGCATATGTAACGATCATAATGATCATAATCTATAGCACAATGTTATCTGGACTAACACCATATATATTCAATTCTATATATTCAATTTTCATACCAGTATCCATACTATTAGGTCTTTTAATGACAGCGTTATTTGGAATCAAACCATTCTTTGCAGGCCTACTAGGAGCATTTTCTCTCTATTCTATCGGGGCACTTCCTCGCCTGATAGTTACTAGCACCATAGAAATGCCTGAGGAAAAGATAGTCAGGGGAATACACCTAGGAGATATCATTGCCAAGCTAGAATATGGTTATCCGTCCAATCCGTACTTCAAAATGGATGCATCTTATAAGTTAGTAAAGACTTGGTATTGGAAAAGAGTTCAAAATAAAAAACTCGTTATAGATATACACAGCCTTCCAAACCAGCACACAGTAATTGTCGGAGCCTCAGGAATGGGGAAGTCCTTCTTAGCCAAGCACATGGTTAAACAAATGGTTAATAAATATGGATACACAGCGATAATCTTTGATTTCCATAATGAATATAAGGATCTAGTAGAATTCGAAGATGTTATATATGTAGATGCTAAAAATGTGGCTATAAATCCCTTTAAATTGGCGCGTCTAAGTCCACGTGAACAAGCACACCATATTTCGCAATTAATAGCGTCTGTATTTAATCTAGGTAATATTCAACAGCTAATATTAGAAGATATAATCGTTAAAGCATACGAGTATAAAGGCATATATGAGGATAGACCTGATACCTGGCATAATAAACCACCTACATTCTCCGACCTTATTAATACCGCACAAGCATTATCTGAAGAAATAGATACAAAACGTGTTATACCCTACCTGAGATCGATAGATGCTATATTTCAAAAAACGTCTGAACTAGACATAGATGATATCATACAGCGCTCTACAGTTATAGATCTATCTAAATTACCGAGCGAGTTTGCAAGAATCCTATATATTTATACGGTTTTACAAAACATTTTAGATCACTTATATATAACCAGAAGTACTAAGAGGATAGCTATCGTAATAGACGAAGCCCACCGTATTTTTTCTAAAAAATTCTCACGTGCTATAATTTCTAGATACTTAATGGAGTCGAGAAAATATGGCGTAGCAATAATAATTATAACACAACAGCCTATGGACATAACCCCTCAGATCTACCAGAACACAACGATAAAAATATCGTTTCGAATCAATGAACCCAAAAACATTGATTATATATCCAAAATTCTATGTGGAACATACGATCAAGCCCAAGTGAAAACCTTGAAGTACGCTTTAAACAGTTTAAACAAAGGCGAATATATATTGAGAATAGAAACTCTGAACAACCATATATATCTCTGCAGAATCCAATCAAACGACGAGTTATATTTTTAACTACTCACAGAAATACAAAGTAATACCACGACAGCCAAATATCCTTAAGGTGATATTTTATGACTGCCAAAGAATTTGACCAAGACATTACGACTGAGGAGTTCTTCAGCGCCGAGACAAAATCCGTTCCAATAGCTTTGCTATCTGAATTTATCAATAAAACTAAGCTATGGCTAGAAGCTCTCTCAGGCAATCTATCCGAGGAAGAATTTCTCAAGATTTACCGCAAACTTGAGGAAAAAAGAAAGAAATTACGCGAACAACGTAAAGAAAGCAAGAAAAGTAAGAAGTCAAGATCCAAAAAATAAACCTAGAATGTCTGCCTTACAACCTCTATATCACTATATCCGATCTCCTGTAGACATTTCTTCAACACTTCTATATCGAACCGTCGATCAAAGATTATTTCAGCATTCTTATCGTTATTCCTTTCAAGCTTAATTTTATGTACAACAACCCTGCCTAGAATAGCGTCTCGAGAATCCTTAGGTATGAAGAGATATTCTTCGAATTTTTTCCTAGCCATATTGTAGAACTCGTCGAAATTACGAATTATTCTAAGTGCTTCTGATAGATCTCTCGTCTCGCCGTGGCGAGCCTCTATACACTCTAATAGTTCGAGGGCCTCTTCCTGTTTCAAAGTAACGTGTGGACTTCGAGCTAGATCAACTATGATCTTTATTCTACCCAAGAGATTATCACCAAATATAATTACATACCCTTACACACATATATTTTAGAAGGAGGTGAAGGATAATTGTTCAGAGCCGTCTATCCAACAGCAAGTAAGTTTAAATACATTGCTCAAACGCTCGCTAAAATTACTGATGAGATACCATTCTATGCTACACCGGATTCACTTGAGGCACGAATACTTAGCCCTGATAAGACTACCCTAGCAATACTAAAGATACCATCAATAGCTTTTGAAGAATATGAATGCGATGAGGAGAAATTCTTTGTTATAGGAGCCGACGAATTCAACAAGATCATGAGGAGGGGCACTAGAAATGATGCAGCAATCTTCGAGCTCGTAGAAGATAAGAACATTTTCAGAATAATCTTTAGGAATAAGAAGACAGGTGTCGAGAGAACATTTGAACTAGAAACAAAGCCTAGGGCTCAAGAAAAAGTTCCTGAGCCTGAGCTCGAACTGGGTGTTACCTTTAGAATGCTTACCGATGACTATAAGCATATAATTAGAGATCTAAAGATCGCTGGTGAAGACGCTACTTTCACATACAAGGATGGAAAACTACTGATACACTCAATGGCGCAGCAGAAGGAATACCGTGGAGAATTCGAGCAGGACAACCCATTACTGTATATATCAGCAACAGTTGATTCTGCCCGGGCGAAATATAGTGTTGGCTTACTTGAATCTACTCTAAAGCCGACACAAGCATCGAAAACAGTAACAGTATCCTTCGACACAGATAAGCCTATAAAAATAGTGTTCGAATTACCAGAAGGAGGCAACATAGTATACTGGATCGTACCAAGAATAGAGGCTTAATCAGCCTGATTCTAGTTTTGACAATAGATCCATTAATACCTTTTGAGCCTCACTTTTCTTGATCTTCATTGTTTTTCTAACCGGTATCTCAAACTTCCAGACAGGGTTCGGACACACGTTTCTACGCGGACACGCCAAACAACAATGAGGACAAACCATTAACTCTTCATCCATCACACAGGTTCTTGTAGGTCTATGAAGACCGCATATACTACAGCGCTCCCAGTAAATAGTCATTCGCTAACCACCATGTAATTATAATATAGCTTAACAATAATAATTATCTCACGCCGTACCGATGAGGCGCAGGATCCGCGGCGGGGCACAAAGTACGTGTTGCCCCGCATGGGTAGACTGCGCCGAGGGATGCAGGCCTTAATAACTATATGACATGTATATTATTGTTCTCTAGAATATTCTTGAAACGCAGTGCGTTATCATACATATAAATATTGTTAAACATAACATAGAACGCTCTGGCACCATATTCTCTGATCTTATCAAGCAGGTACTGGAGATCTTTATCGGTATACTTGTATTTGTAATTAGTTTCTCTAGGACCGATTCCATGGAGTCTAAAATAGATTATTTCCTCGTACCAGACGGGGTCACGTCTATAAGGATCTACTATATGAATTACCCGGTGTTTCTCTAATATCTTTCTCAACACATCATATTGTTCCGCCCATTTACCACGGGGTTCCCAGCCAAGCACTATCTCTCCAGCAATGCTTTCCGCGTTTTCGAAAAACAAGTCTACCTGTTTTACCATATCTTGGTTAAAAGGCATCGAGGGAGGTGTTTGAAGAACTATTATTCTAGATTTAAGAATCCTCGCTATCTCAACACTTTTCTCCAAAGCACTAAGATTTTCTCTCGTCGGCTTTAGAAAACCATAATTATCGAGATCACCAGGAGGTTTCTCTCGGAGTTTTTTCCAAGTAGGAGAGCGCTTAGGATGAGTGATGACCTGCCACGCCTTCATGGCGAATTCAAAGTCGTCAGGAGCTTCTCTCCTAATCTTTTCAGCCCAACTTGTGGTCGGCAGATTATAGAACGTGTTTTGAAGCTCTACAACTCTGAAATCATTGAAATATTGTTTTCGGCTTCTAGGAAAGCCGCAACAACCAACTTTTACTACTAAGTCCTCTCCCAACGCCTTTTACTCCCTCTTAAGCTCGAGGGCTTTCACACTCTTTATAGGCTCTAGTTTCATCAATATCCGCTCGATCTCATCAGGAGTGCTTATCAGGGCTTTAGATAGATCAACAACCATATAGCACTCGCCTATTTCTCCGCGACGAATAACTAAACACCTTGTCGCTATAATATCAATCCCGTGATCCGCGAGTTCTTTTGCTATCTCGGCTAAAACGCCTGGCCTATCTTCGATCTCTATGGTCATTTCGACTAGTCGTGCACGTTCAGGCACTGGCGACAGTACTATTTCTTTTTTCTCACGATCCGCTATGAGTAAAATATTCATTCCCTCATGTATATCTAAGGCTTCCCTTATGGTTAATGGAATTGTTATCCTGCCCTTGGAGTCAACCCTTACTAGCTCTTTTATTTTAACCAATCTCTCCACCTCAGCTAATCACGTTAGAATAATTATTTTTGAGAATAATATTGGTTATCCCACGAAAATCCCATTTATTCCAATAGTTAGAGAGGATACTCGATATATGACATGATTTGAATATCGAACCTTCTTAGAAGACTCGCCTTCCAAGCATCGCCTAGTGCTAGCAGAACCACGATCTTGCTTATTTTAGCCCTTGATCTCATCACCATGTCGAGTACAGCACTTAATGTCTTACCAGTATATACTACATCTGCGAGTACTAGGACGTTATCTCTTCTGCTTAACAGGTCTCTATCGATATATAATGATTCAGTCTCTCTCGGTGTGCGGACAACAATCGCGCTATAGTACTGGAATCCTGGATACGGCCTCCTTTTAACCAGTACTATAGGACAATTAAGTTCCAGACCCAACATAGTCGCGAGCGGTAGTACAGAGAAAGATGTTGCTACGATTTTATCTATCTTATTCCCTGCTAGCTCTATCATTAGAAGTATTGTGAGTAATCTTATGATGTAAGGGTCCTTGAGTACTCGAGATAAGTCAATAATACTACTCTTCTCACGTTCAACAAGTTCGTGAAGAAGAGAATTTATATCAACAGATAATGATAACGATGCAAGTATCTTTAATGCCTGCTCGAAGCTCGGGATAATACTACCCCTAACATATCTGCATAAAACAGATTCAGGTATACCTGTTAGTTCTGATAATACCCTATAGGAGAAGTTAGGCTTTAATAATCGTAGCATTTCATTGGCCATAAGCCTTGCTTTAACCCTATTATATTTCGGTTTACTATAAATTATAGAGAGCTTCCTGCTAATAGTATCAATTTCGTCCTCGGTAGGCTTTCTTATGACAAGCTTCTTCTTTAGTGTCATGTAAAATCACCAATCCCTTTTAACATAAACACATCAACAATATAGACTTTTAAACAGATATTATAAGATTACTGATATATAAAACCTGAAATGGGGGATGAACAGGGTCTTAAGTACAGACACTAATGGATGATGAAAAACCCACGCGGTGACCCCATTGTCACAATCAATTAAAATTATCAGTGAGATCCTAGGAATACCTGTTGAAAATGTCAAAGAGGCTATTAGCCAGGCTATTAGTTTATCTGAAGAACGTGGAGAACCGTATACATTAATATGCAAAAAATGTAACAATAGAGAGTTTTGCTTATTGCTAAAAATAATACCAGTCCCCGAAGAATATTTGATAGATGTTCTTGGATGTATCATATATTTAGATAAAGATGAAAAACTCTCGCCAGAAATAGAGATCATAATCAGGTTTTCCAAGATAATTAGAACTTATGATAAAAAAATCGCATTTTATATTCCCCCAGAATTATCTGGAAAAGCCGTAAAAATACTATGCAGAGAACATAGTCCTAGTGAAGAATTTACTCTTAGAAGCCTTGCCTACGAAGAAGGAATAATTTATGATGAGTGAACGGATCTTGCTTATGATAAGGCCTAATAGATGGTTGGATAACCAGGAATTTAGAGAGCTAACAAGGGTATCCGATTATATAGGCTACGAGAAGAACAGTGGGCCTCTTTTCAAGCTAAATGTGAAGAAAGCCCTTATAAACGGATACTCATTTAATGATCTAATTAATTTATTCGAAGAACTAGGGATAGAACTTTCTTCAGAAGAATTAGAATCTATAAAGAAAGAATACGAAAAATACTTTATTTCGATATCTTGGAGCAGCATAAGAGGAAAAGTAGTGCTAGATATACCCTGGGAAACATACTATCTAATTAAGGACAAACTTAGAAGTCTAAACCCTCGCTTTAGGGGAAAAGATAGTAGCTCTATAAAGTACGAGATATTACCATGGAGACTCGACCAATTAGTCGCCATCACAGCAGCATACTCTATACCTTTAAATGATCGCTCAGGTATTTTGAAGCCTAAGAGGCTCCCTCAAACGATCAGTCTAAGAAATGTAGAGCTAAGAACGTATCAGCTAGAAGCTATTAACAAATGGGTTGAAAACAAACGTCAGGGAATAATAGTATTGCCTACAGGATCAGGCAAAACCCTCATAGGAATCGCAGCTATTTGTAAAACACAGCGACGTACACTTATTATAACGTATACTAAGGAACAGATGTTTCAATGGAAAGAACAGATTTTCAAATACACCGATGCAAAACCAGGCCTTGTCGGACTATACTATTCCGAGGAAAAGAGATTATCACCAATAACCATAACAACCTATCAGAGCGGCTATCGTAATATTAACACTTTATCACCATATTTTGATCTCCTGATAATAGATGAGGTACACCATTTACCGGCCGAGAAGTTTAAGTATATAGCTATACATTCTATTGCACCCTATAGGATGGGGTTATCCGCAACAGCAATAAGAGAGGATGGCAAGCACGAAGAATTATTTCCACTACTCGGCGGCATAGTATACCATAAATCCGCGGCCGAACTTGCTTCACAGGGATACCTAGCGCGTTATAGAATAGTCACCGTCAAAGTAAGACTATCACCTAAGGAGAAGAAAGAATATAATGCCTATCGTGAAACCTATAGAAGATACGCAAGGGGTAGAAGATTCCAGGAAGTACTCAATCTAGCGCTAAAGGGTGTTCCTGAAGCTAGAAAAGCCTTGTCTTTCCACAAGAAGATGCAGGATATAATAGCATTTTCACGCTCAAAGCTCGAGAAAGCAGTTGAAATAGTTAAGAAGGAATTAAAACGGAAAAACAAGATCATTATTTTCACACAATATGTAAAACAAGCCGAAGAACTAGGAAAAATGCTTGAACCATATGGAGCCCTAGTACTAACAGGAGAAACTCCCACCGATACCAGGAAAAGGATACTTGAAAAATTCCGTAGTTCACCGAGTGGTGTACTTATAGTAACAACTGTCGGTGACGAGGGGCTCGATATACCCGATGCTAACGTAGGTATCATAGTATCAGGGACAGGTTCGAGGAGACAATTTATCCAAAGACTCGGAAGAATTCTTAGACCAGGCAAGGATAAGGAAGCAATACTCTACGAAATAATCGTGTCAGGCACACATGAAGAGTATCAATCGAAAAGACGGAAGAAAACATTGCTAGATGATTACGGATTATAATAGCCATACATGCATGATATAATGAATATGTTATACATTGTTCAATGTAATAGTTGAAGTAACGTCAATAACACTGTAACAAATAGTTCGGCCCTATATCTTTCATACATATAAACATCGATAACAACAGTTTCTTTTCCCCGTACAATTACTGCTGGCAAGCATTCTTTATTATTCGCATAAAAAGCTATAGGAATACTGTCTACATATTCTTTCATCGCTTTATTGATTGTTTTCTCATATTTACTGTCAAGAAATGGTCTTCGTGATACAAAGCCTGATGCATTTGTTTTTTCTATTGCAGATATGATTATGAATTCATGATCGCACAAATCATAATCTGGAATATTGAACTCTATTTTAATACCTGCTAATTCGTATACTTCGGAAGATCTCTCACCCTGTTCGTTACGAGTTTTGCTAAAATAGCTGATTAGTTTTAGTAAGTCATACAAACGTATAAACTCAACTTCTCCCCAAGAATCCCTCCGTGTCACAAAACAATAACCTATACTGTCACAAATATACCGAACTTTTTGTTCTGCCATTATTTCAGCTTTTCCTGGTATAACTATTGTTAATGGAGGTATAGCTACCCATATAGAATTATTTGTATTATATTTGTTTGCAACAACATATGAAGGTTCTATTATAATTCCTATACTATCTAATCCGAGTTTTTCCATATCATTAGCTATTAATTTATAGAACTCTAAGACGTTTTCTTGGCCAGGGAATATCAGTATTGAGCCAGCCGGAATACGCATGAGGCTATCCCAATATTTAGAGCAATTTTATAATACAATATAATTGTTATCTGTGTTAAGGGTGCTAATAGTATGAGTGAAGAGGAACATGACAAAAACAAAGTTATAAAGGTTTTCGATGCTCAAGCCAGGATCGGTGAAGTGATCCAAGGACTACAAAACATCATACTCCGTCCAGAGGACCTATCAAGCCCAGTCTCGTTCCAAATGGCAATATCGCGGATAATGGACGCACTCATGAAAAGCGTCGAGGAAGGTCCAAAAAAGAAATACGTAGCCGAGATAAGATTCACCGATAGTCTTGGCAATCCAGTCGTAATAGCTGTCGATCTAGGTGAAAGCCTCCCACCATTCTCCAAACGCGAGATTAAAGCCCGCATACTGATAGAACTATATGAGGATCAGGACTGATCACCTAATAATCTATATACTTTGCAAGACCTTCAATGATAGAAATCATATGATGAACATTGTAAGGGCTGACTTCAAGGATGAGGAATAACCAGGCTACTGATAAAATTAGCAGATTATTGAAGAAACGAGAGCTGCTGGCATACTATGTACTCTGCAAAGAAGAAATAGAATACAATATTGGAGAAGCCCTCGACACTATTATTAATGAGCTAATATTATCCAAAAAAGTTGCCTGGAATATACTGAGAAGGTTAATAAGACTAGGGCTTCTTACCCGTACAGATAACGTTCATGTAAAGTGTAAAGAATTCTATAGTTATTTCGACGCTTTACTACAAAGCTATAGGGAGAGACGGGCACGCCGTACAGGAACTATGTGGCGGAAGCGCTAGAAAAACACTATTGTTTTATTTCTGTTATCCTAACCTCGTTACTCCTTTACCTTGAGCTTTATCTCAATTGTGCTTACTCTGGTCTCGCGGCCGCTGGGGTTGGTTACTGTCTGGCTGCCGATCTTTATCTCTTCGATGTCTACCTTGCCAGGTAGGAACCTGTTCCTGACTATCTCTACTGTGTCGACAGCTTTGCTGATTGCTCTTCCTCTAGCCTTAACGACGATTTCCTTTACGCCCTGGTGTATTAGGGTTAGGACTGCGATTACGTAGTTCATTACGGGTTTCTTACCGACTAGTACGGTGTTGCTTGCATGAGGTGTTGCCTCTGCCATGATGCCCACCTATTGACAACGCTTGTTTTAGTCTAGACCCTATGAATCCTAGGGTTTCTATATAAACTTTACTCTTATCCTTAATAAAACGGTTTTGTGAGTGTTATTGTCCCCTTTCCTTTTAATCCAAAGCGCTATAACGATATCCTTTCTAGGGATGATTATGCAGAGAAAAATTATTTTAGACCCTATTTATTCACGTGCATGTCCCTCATGTGGCGGCGATGCAGAAGCGATTTCGCTTGAAAAAACCGGTATTTGTACTAGGTGTTTTTCAACTAATAATAAATACACATTATCAGCCCTCGAATCATATCATGATCTTCTAGAGGAGACCGAGTATTTTGCAAAATTTTTCCAGGAAATCAACAATGGTTTTCGCCCATGGGGGGCACAGAGAGCTTGGGCAAAAAGACTGCTCAAAAAAGAAAACACAGTGATAATTGCGCCTACAGGAATGGGGAAAACAACACTACTGATCACGTACGCGCTGTATGCTGTTAAAGAGTATAATCATAGAGTACTCTATTTAGCACCAACAAAAGCATTGGCCAAGCAAATATATGAAAAACTGAAAACTAGTGGAATGAGTGGTGCCAGAATAGTATTTTATGACTCGTCACTATCTAAGAAGAAGCGCGAAGAAATACTTAGTACCATAAAAAACGGACAGTACGATATTCTCGTCGTGACAAATCACTTCTTATCTAGATACAACGACATCATAATGAACAGCAACCCCGATATTATCATGATCGATGATGTTGATTCTTTAATGCGTAGTGCGAAAAGTATAGTGAAACTCCTCCATTTACTAGGTTATGATGACGAAGTTATAGAGCTAATTAAGAAAAAACATTCTATTCTATGGAAACTCATAGTGCTTCGCTCGTTGAACAAGGAAGAAGAATCAAAAGAACTTATCAAGAAACTTTTAGAAATCGAGATAAGAATAGATGAAAAGCTTGCCAATATTAAAAGGAAACAAGTTATAATTTCTTCGGCTACGGGAAGAATGCGGGGCGGTTATGCGTCTGTACTAAGGGATCTCCTACGCACCGATATATCAGGTATAACAATATATGGCAGAAACATAACCGACACATACTATTTGTTCGAAACACATGAAGAACTAGCTAGCCGTGTAATCGATGTAATAAAAAAGCTCGGACCAGGCTGTTTAGTACTCATAAGTCCTAGACATCCCCTTAAAGATCTTTTCAAGCAGATCACGTCTATACTTAAGAATAAAGAGCTAGGATTAACTATAGCTGAAGCATCACCCCGCAGTATTAAGATGTTCATTGAGGGTAAAATCGACGTCATTATAGGCAGTTCAAGCTATTATGGAATGAGCGTTAGAGGCATAGATGCTCCCGAATACATTAAATATGTTATCTTCTTAGGAACACCTGCTTTCACTATAGATCTCGATAACTTTCTAACAAATATATCGCTACTCTCGAGAGCCTCATTATTGCTCTACGAAGAAACTAATAAGAATAACTATAGAGAGATAGGCGCAAAGCTAAGAAACCTGTTATTCAAACTTAGCCCAGGCGAAAGGAGGCTTTTATCATATCTAATGAAGGGAAAGATCACTATAGATGATATTACTAATGAAAAAATAATTAGACTATACAATGAAGTTAACGCATATTACAAACAAATAATGGGAGATCTAAAAGAAATTCTTGAAAAGAAGAAAATATTGAACATGGGTACAATAACTCTCTACTATGATGAACGCTCAAAATCATATAAAGCAATCATTCCCGATGTCATGACTTATATTCAAGCTAGCGGAAGAACAAGCAGGCTCCTAATGGGCAAAATGACTCATGGCCTCTCAATAATATTTGAAAACACTATGTTTTCCAATGTTGTCAAATCATTAGAGAAGAGACTGAATATATATAATGATCAATTATTGTTCAAGGAACTAGATCAGATCAACTTACAGGATGAGATCAGAAAGATAAAGGAGAGTAGAACTAAGAAGAATGAAGCAACTTCCTTAAAATATAAGAACGTGCTATTGGTGGTAGAATCTCCTACCAAGGCTAGAACAATTGCTAGGTTTTTCGGGAAGCCTACTAGGAGAAAAATTGGCAGTGTAAGTGTATATGAGATACCATTTATATCTGATGATACGGTTATACATATGAATGTAATAGCTACGCGCGGCCACATATACGACCTGACAACAGAGCCTCTTGGAGTATATGGCGTGATCTTCGAAGACTCGAGAATAGCCCCCAAATACGAAACAATAAAGCGCTGCAGAATCTGCGGATATCAGTTCACCTTCGGAGATAAATGCCCCAGATGCGGCAGCACCGCTTTCTACGACTCTATCGAGATAGTAAATGTTCTGAGAAAACTAGCTTCCGAAGCCGATGAAGTATATATTGCAACAGACCCTGACATAGAAGGAGAAAAAATAGCGTACGACGTATACTTAACCGTCAGGCCTTTTGTAAAAGAAGAGCAAATATGGAGAATAGAACTACATGAAATCACATTATCCGAGCTCAGGAAAGCGCTAAATGACAGGAGGAGGATTAATAAAAAGCTCGTCAACGCCGAGATCTATAGACGCGTACTGGATAGACTTATCGGATTCAGCTTAAGCCAGAAATTATGGATAAAATACGGGAAGAACTGGCTGGGGGCAGGAAGAGTACAAACACCTGTCCTAGGATGGATCATAGACCAGTACAATAAGTGGAAGCTGAAAAGATGCAAACTAGTAATCCTCAGCTTACCCAACGATCTCAAAATAAGATTCCATCTAGACAAGACGAACTACAGGGAAATAGTCAGCATAATTAAGAATAAGGGAATTAAACTAGAAGTCAAAGAAATTACGGAAAAAACCTTCAACCCACAACCACCATACACTACGGATAAATTCCTAGAGGATGCATCAAGACTGGGGATACCGTCCAAGCTTGCCATGAAAATCGCACAAGAGCTCTTCGAATCAGGCTTAATCACCTATCATAGAACAGATTATACCTATGTTTCCTCTACAGGGATCTCCATAGCTAGACAGTACATAGAAAAACACGGTTTTAACAACCTATTCAAACCTAGCCACTGGGGCGATAAAGGCGCACATGAAGCCATAAGACCCACTCATCCATTAGATGTAGATGAACTCATAAAAGCTGTTTCCGAAGGATTAATCAATCCTACAATCCCGCTGACCGGGCTACACTATAAGATCTACGGCATGATATTCAATAGGTTCATTGCGAGCCAGCTAAAACCCTACAAAGCCAGAGTTGCTAAGATAATAGTTTATGCAGCAGATAAGAAATTAGCTGAACTAGAACTAGTCTTGGAGATACTGGAACACGGATACGACGTAGTTAGAAAGGTAAAGACGTATTCATCAGTAATAAGTATAGCTGGAAATATGATGAAACCATCAAGTATAAAGGTAGTAGACTCGTCTCTAGAAAGACTGCATAGCGAGGGATCAATTATTAAGTTAATGAAAACAAAAGGTCTTGGAAGACCCAGTACTTATGCCTCCATAATTTCCAGCATAGTCAGACATGGATATGTGATCAGGTCTAAGAAGAAAGGCTACTTAATCCCTACAAAAACGGGTATAGAAGTATACGATTATCTAGTCAAAAACTATGCCGAGCTAGTCTCAGAGATTACAACTAAACATATGGAGGAAACTATTGACATGATAGCATCAGGTAAAGTGAATGTAGAAGATGCAATAATCAATGTACTTGAGAAGATAACATCATATAGACTACCAACAACAGTCAGCCTACCGACTAGCAGCGTAGAATCATAATTGATTAAGGAATGAGCATATACTTCCTAAATTTATTATAGTTATTCTCAGTATTTCCGTCGAACCCTGATCGCTATATATGATCTTCTCCTACCTCTAAATCTCTCGCTCCCTATCTCAACGTTAACTAGTTCGATACTATCGCCGAGCTTATCTTTCAGTATCCTATAGACATCAACAGCCTTACTTATGAAGTCTCCTCTCCCCTTAATTATTATCTCATCGATACCCTCGTTAAAACTGACGATTGCATCGAAGATGTAGTCATCAATATGTTTTTTACCTATATCAATTATCTTTGTCTGGGGCGATAACACTTCATTGCACCACCGTATATTCCTCGTATAACACTACTGTACTAATCGAAAATACATGAGAAGGATTATTTAAGGTCTACTATGAAGCCATGATTATCAGCCGGGATTCGTGTACTACTTCATCCCTTCATGGTCCTTGGATAGGGCGTTCATCATCCTGTTCTTCTCAATTATTTCTCTAAAGACCTGGATTAAAAGTCTAGAAGTCTCGGTGAGATACGATGCCGCTATAGCTACATCACCACATGAAATATAAACTGTTCGTGGTATAAGTAGAAGATCTAACTGTTCGATTTTATCGCCCAATCGGGGAACTATTCTAATGATCGATCTATTTTTCCTGGCATTATAAACACATAATACTAGGTTATCATTAATGTTCGACCCTGATAACGTATTGTTATTACTATGTACTATTTTCTGAAACACAGAATTCTCGCATAGGTTATCCTTTACTCTCATATAAGTTTCAGCACAGATCATGCTTATTCGATTCGATATCGAGATTAGAATATCTTTGATCTGAGAAATAATTTGATTAACTTCCGAAATTGCTATACATTTACCTATTCTTAATGTGTATAGATCAGCTATATCTACCCGAAATCCTTGTTTCTCAAAAACATGTTTGATATAAGATACAGGGTACTGCCTCTTTATCTCTATTCGAATGTTAAAGCATATCTGTACAACCCTTCGATCGACCCGAGGCTCAGACGGGGATAACTTCTTCATTTTTAACTCAGTCCTCTCATCCTCTTCATCGCCTAATACATGTATGTTTAGTTTTTCAAGACTGAGTATATCTTGCTATTATCATATTGTAAAATCAGTAACACGGACCATCTTCATCTACTCTAAATGTATCCGACAGTGGCTTATCATCATCAAGTACATGTTGATAAATGTAGGGCTAATTTATCCTATCGCTCATAAGCTGGTGTAGAGCATTGATATTTATAAGTAGGATAAAATTATTGGATAACGTAGCTCGAAAATAATATGTACGTGATCGACGATGATGTCTCAACCGTCCCAGAAAACAAGCCTGCTGATAGGTCAGATCAGCATTCTCATTATATCGTTAGTAACGGCCTTCCTGCCACAGTACTCCATGTATATCTTCCTCGGCTACTTCATCATCATAATGATTGTTATGTTCAGAAGTTCTAGAAAAATGAGCAAAATACCTCCTAAGAACGAGCTTGGAGCACCGATATTCAAGGAAAACGGCGCTATCAAGATAGCTATGAATGACGAGCTCCTAACACAAGAACTTAAAAAACAAGCCATGGGTTCTATGGGACTATTAATGCTTACATTCATGGTATTCATACTCTTCCCGCTCTACAGACAATACGCATTCATACCTATCCATGATGCACTCTCATCAGCCATTGGTAACACGATCATAGTTAATTTTCTGGACTACTACATAATGTACCAAGTCATATTCGGAATCCTAACCCTCTCTAGGATCCTGATGCAAAACAAGTTGGGACAAATGAACCTAATGATACCTCAGAAATTCCATCTTTACCGAATAGGCATCGTTGCAAACGATAGAATGTTCATACCTCTAACAAATGACTTATGCTTCGTCTTCGATAGAAAAAGACACTATGTAGAAATAAGAAGCACAAAGAACAAAGGATTCAGAATAAGGCTCTATACAGATGCCGTGAGCGAACTAGTTGAAAAACTGAAAAATCTAAAGGTGAACCAATGTGCCGAGGAGCCGAAAATATAAGTGCATAATCTGTGGACGTATCTTCCCGGAAGGTCAAGGAATTGTGATCAAATATGGGAAAACCCTACTAACATTTCATAGCAATAGATGTGCATCAAAATTTCTAAGACTACTCCTCGAACGAGTACCTCCCGAAGAACTAGAGAAATATATTAAAAGAATTATTAATGAGCAGGAGGAAAAACTAAGATCTCTTGAGGAAATCAAGAAGAAGAAAATATAGACTATAAGGTCTGTTCGCGGTAATGTCATCATCCCTTACGGTCCATGGGGGGCAAGTCTCTTCATCCCATACGTAGTAATCTAGCAATTGCTCTCCAATAACGATTATTCATTACTTTTCGATTTCTTTAGAAATCTACTACTTATCTTATCGATAACATCGTCATTTAGCCCGATCTTTTTTATCATATCGAGTGCTTTCTCAATTGCCTCTTCATCATTAATCGCGTTAATATTAAAAACTATATTTGTCCTTCTCAACCGAACTCTATATCTTGATTGGCCTAGAAAAGTGTATCTTTCCAGTATTTCCAGATCCTTTCTATCAACCAATATTATCACCGAGAATGACAACATAATTTATTCGGTCAAACCCTGCCCTCATCATTATTTATCAGTGATCGAGGGCTTCCACATCTATTTCATTTTCTTTCCACTTAGATTTTAATATATGATACCCTTCTTGAAGGGCCATTGGCAGGGTTTTCGTAGAGCCTATAATTGCTATGAAATTAGCGTCACCAACCCATCGTGGAACTACATGGAAATGTATGTGACCTGGAACCCCTGCACCAGCAGCTCTACCGATGTTTATCCCTATATTGAACCCGTCTGGATTGAAAGCCTTTCTTAAAACTTTGACTGAACGTCTAACAAGCATGCACATCTCACTATATTCTTCATCGGTTAGTTCCGATAGATCACCAACATGCCTATATGGTACTATGAGCAAATGTCCTGTATTATAAGGATAAGCATTCATAACAACATATGATAACTTACCGCGAAAAATTATCAAAGAATCATCATCGCTATGCCTTGGTAATTCGCAGAAAACACATTTTGTGCTAGAATCAATTTTTCTAATGTATTCATATCTCCATGGATTCCAAAGTAGTTTAAACCCGGCCAACCCCATTATCCCTCGCAGATGCAGCCCCTAAGCTAAGTAGAATATCATCGGTTATATCTCCTTTAATAAGCACTATATACGGATTACTTCGATGAAGAAAAGCATGGTATTCATGTCTATACCATGATATTGTTATAAAGCGCTGATCTTTACATTTTATTATATATGTTCTAAGGAAGAGATCAAGATCGCTTAGCACATCGTGCTTCTTTTCTACAGTGCTCTTCGTATCTATATCTCCACGACATATCGCAATATAGCGTTCACCCTGTATCGGTATATCCTTTATTAACCTATATGAATCGATCACAAAGATTTTCTTGATAATCATTTTTAATATTCGCCGAATATTTCTGGACTTGTAATCAAGCATAATGATAGACACGAAATATCACCGGTGAGCTAACATGTTCGATCAATACTTCGTAGTGCTCAAAGCATTTATCGCAATATTATTTCTGGCATGGTTCAGCATACTCGACTACAAGACAAGAGACATACCTGATAAATATATATGGTTATGGGGATTTGTAAGTATAGCTTTATTCATAGCTACACTATTCCTATATAGGACAGTACTACGATTATTCATAATCTATACAATACTATCAATCATTATAGGTCCAGGATTATTCGGACTATTATCCTACTTCGAGCTCATGGGATGGGCCGACTTCTTCGCGATCTTATGGATTACATTAATGTTCCCAATCCCTGATCTCTACCAGATAAACATTGTTAGTTTTCCATCATTCTTTCATTTTCCACCAATAATACCAATAATCCTCTACTCAAGTCTCTCGATAGCATTAATAGCAATATTCAGAGGAATCCATACTCTGGTTAAATATAGGAATCTCTTACCACCTAATACCTCAATTAAAGATAAATTAGCACTGATTTTCACTGGTAGAGTTGTTTCGATAAAGGAATATCTCAGTATGCGTCACTACTATCCATTAACTATCCCTAAAGTTAAGGATGGAAAGATCACATACATAGTAAGAAGAAGTTTTGATATATATGAAGAATACGAAGAGTACCAGAGAGAGTTAGAAGAAATGTTAAATAAAGGATTGATCAAAGCTGATGATAAAATATGGGTGACCTACGGGATACCGTTTATCATTCCTTTACTGCTTGGATTCATATGCACAGTAATTATAGGCGACACACCAATACTCTATATATTGTTCCGTCTTTGACGATCACAATATTTCTGCTTTCTTCACCCAATAAACCTATGCTATTGAGTACTATTACTCTTCGGGATCCCTTATTCCTTCATCCACTATGACGAATACCGCTTCTCCTTCAGGCAGATGAGGAGCATCAACTATTTTGGCTATCCTTCTATTGCCTTTAGCTTTTCTCAGCTGTACTCTAACCCCAGGTGTATGCGCTAGAACATGTCCTCCTACAGCCTGTGTAGGATCACCATAGAAGACATCAGGCCTAGCCATTACCTGATTAGTGACTACAACTGCTATGTTATAAGCTTCTGCTAGTCTAACCAGCTGATGTAGATGTTTGTTTAGCTTCTGTTGCCTTGTTGCTAAGTTCTCTCTACCGGGATACTCCGCTCTGAAATGACTTGTCACCGAATCTATTATAACAAGCTTCACATTTTCCTTGGGAACCAATGTAAATAATTCATCAACTATCGCCATCTGATGATCGCTGTTATAAGCTCTCTGATAAAGTATGTTTTCCATTACCTCGTCAGGATCTAGTCCCAGCCCCCTAGCCATCGCCTCGATACGCTCCCATCGGAATGTACCCTCTGTATCAATATAGACGGCCTTGCCTTTGAGACCACCGCGCTCTGGTGGAAGCTGTACGTTCACGCTCAGCTGGTGGCATATCTGTGTTTTCCCAGTACCGTATTCACCGAAGAACTCCGTTATGGTCTTCGTCTCGATTCCTCCGCCTAGTAAGTCATCTAAGTTCTTACTGCCTGTTGTTATCTTTCTAACGCTTAGTCTTTCCATCTTAACCTCCTTGGCTGTCTTAAACCTGATCCCTAATGCTTTCCTAGCAGCCGCAATTATTTTCTCGGCTGTTGTACGAGGTATTCCCGCTTTCTCACTGATTTCTTCAGCCCTAGATACAGCTATTGCCCAGAGTGTAGCGTATCCTGCTTCTTCGAGTTTTTTAGCTATTGTTGCACCTACTCCGGGGAGATCCCTAATTGTTTTGACCTGTTCACTCATCTTAACACCAACCCAATACTAACATTTTTAAAAAGACCTTTATAAGTCATCATAATACTTTCGCCCTACTATTCACAGCACAACCTTAATAAAATTATTCACCTTAATATAGCAAATACAATAAACGCTAACCATATTTCATCAAGATATAGGTGTAAAAATATTGATAACAGTCTCGGTTCAACTAACTAGTATAAACGCTGAACGACTAACTGACTCGATCCCTCAGAAAATACAGTTTAATATTAACTTAGCTTTACCGTCCAATCCACCCTATCATCAAGAATCAAAACTCATAATACCATTCACATTTACACTATCATCTATGCCTCCAGTAGTACAGATCATTCTTAAAGGAAACGCTATTGTAATCAGTGACAATAAGGAAGAACTTAAGAATATCGAGAAAGACCTTAAGAAGAAAAATGTTCCCCCAATGATAGTACAAGCCGTATTCACAGCAATGATATCTGAATCAATAATAATCAGCAGATCTCTAGGTACACCTCCGCCAATACCCGGACTACCACCCATGCCTGTACAGCAGGGAAAAGATGAGAGAAAAAGTCAAGGTTTTAGCCCAGGAACAGTCATATAATTCTCTGCGTAGATGGAGGCTGAAAATCATTGAGGCTACTACTAATACATGCTAAAAAATTCCAATATAGTGTTACGGAAAAAGCCGTTAAGAATCCAGAGGAAATAAATGAAGCCGATAGAACTGGTAGTTTTGATAACACCCTAGTAGTCTTTACATCAATCGAAAAAGATGACGATGAAAACGTCATCAACAAAGCAATAGAAGAAATAATAGATACTGCTGAAAAAGTGAAGCCCTCTTCCATAGTCATATATCCCTACGCACACCTCTCAACAGAACTTGCTGATCCCCTCATAGCACAGAAGCTATTTTCACAACTATATGAGAGGCTAGCGGAAAAAATAGATCTGCCAGTATATAAGGCGCCCTTTGGCTGGTACAAGTCTTTCACCTTAGAATGCTACGGACATCCCCTTAGCGAACTGTCCAAGACTATCAAGAAGACTAAAGGCGGAGAAATAGTACGGAGAGAGCTCAAGAAGATATTCTACATAGTAACACCGGATGGAAAAGTATTCAAACCCGAAGAATTCGACTACACAGAATATCCCGATCTGAAAATACTTGTTGATAAAGAAGTATTCGGAAAAGAGCTTGAAGGCGGTAAAAACATAGTCAATAAGTACTGTAGAAAATTCGGCTTCGAATGGGAGCCCATGAGTGATCACGGTCACATGCGCTACGGACCACACGCTACAACTATAATGGAGACCCTGTTCCAATATTCCTGGCAGGTTGCAAGAAGCCTTGGAATCCCTGTATTCAAAGTAATAGGTACCAACATGTTTGATCTATCGGAGAAACCAGTACTAGAACACGCATTACTGTTTGGCGATCGATTATATGAACTAGAAGTAGAGGGTAAAAAATACGTTATGAGATATGCGGCATGCCACCAGCAATTCGCTATGCTGAGAGACTGGATAATAAGTTACAAGAACCTACCCTTCGGAATGTTCGAAGTTGCTGACAGCTATAGATTAGAACAGAGAGGAGAACTAAACCTGTGCTTCAGGCTTAGGAAATTCTACATGCCAGATCTACACATACTGACCAAAGACCTCGACCAAGCAATCGAAGCTTCAAAGATTGTCCAGAAAAAGATCCTAGAAGAAGTAGCCAAAGTAGGACGAAGATATGTTGCACTGTACAATGTGACACAGGACTTCTTCGAGAAATACAGAGATGTATTAGTGGATTTCATAAAGAGGGATAATTACCCGGCACTAGTCGCTGTCATACCATCGGGCATATACTACTGGGTACTAAATGTCGAATACCACATAATAGACAACTTAAAACGGCCTAGAGAAATAGCGACCTTCCAAATAGATATCGGAAATGGTAAGAGATTCAATATAACCTATACAGATGAAAACGGTGAAAAGAAGCATCCAGTCATAATACATACCGCGATCCTAGGCGGGATAGAGAGATATATATACATGGTATTAGACACTGCAGCCCAGATGCAGCTCAGCGGAAAAACACCATACATTCCAACATGGTTATCACCGATCCAAGTAAGAATAATACCTATCAAGAACGAATACCTTGACTACGCCAGATCCGTAGCAGAAAAATTAATGGCCAAAAACATTCGTGTCGACATCGATGATAGAGATGAAAGCCTCGGCAAGAAAATACGTGACGCTGGAAGAGAATGGATACCCTACATCGTTGTTATTGGTGAAAGAGAAATAAAGAGTAATACAATCAATGTCAGGTTTAGGAAAACAAACGATCAGAAAATAATGAGTGTCGACGAGCTAATACAGGTTATCGAGCAAGAAATAAAAGACTATCCGAGAACACCGCAGACCTTGCCAGTACTACTGAGCCAGAGACCTATTCCGAGTTATCAAGCCTAAACCCTTTTAACACGTTTTTATAAGAGCTACATCCGCTAAACGGTGTAACCCTCTATGGTAGAGAAAAAATTCCTTGGACGACATCTAATGATCAAGGGAAAATATATCGAGGATCTACTATCAGGTAAAAAGAAAGCAACTATTAGGAAAGGAATTGTTATACCAAAATACAAGGAAATGATAGTGCATGGTGGAGGAAGACCTGTAGCAAAAATACGGATTAACAGAGTCTATTATAAGAAATTAAAGGATCTCAGCGATTCCGACGCTATAAAAGATGGTTTCAGAAATAAATCGGAGCTTTTGAAAGCACTAGAAACAGTATACCCTGGAATAAAACCCGATGATTGGGTCACAATAATAGAGTTCGACGTAGTCCAGCGGCTAGACAATATGAGTGTAGAAGAACCCTATATGGGATTATCGCCTGGTGATTTGGCAAGAATAGCTCTTCGATACCTACAAGACGAATTAACGGACAAGGATAAAAAGATACTACTTGATCTAACACGGACCAATAGTATTAGGGCGACAGCACAAAGATTGTTTGGAACCATAGAAAAGAGGTATATTGTAAGAAAAACATTAAAGAAAGCATTACATAAACTCCTGGAAAAAGGTATAATTAGTCGTCAAAAAAGACTAGAATAAGGCGATCAATATGACGTACTGGATACTTAAATGTCGCACATGCGGTAACACGTGGAAACTTAATGTGAGCTATCCGCTCAAGAAAGAATTTACAAAGCTATACCATTATTGCCCGTTTTGCAAGAAGAACACGTTTCATGATATATTAGAGTATGTAGAGTAAAACAAATAATAGAATGATGAATCCACGGGAATGACCCTAGAGAAGGGGATGAGTGCACCTGTCTCAGCTGATTATTAGCAATGAATGAACAATAACATAAGCTCTAAAACCCCTCACATATAGAATCCAAAACTTTCTAGCGCTGATTCCTACCCTTGCTGCGAACCCGTAGATAGGAGGCTCAGAGAAATCTTACCTAGACAAAAACCCTCAGGACCAATAGTAAGTATAATACTGCCCTAATCCTGCTAAGGCTACCTGGACAGCTTTCTTCCCGGACATCTTTATTCGCCATCTACATGTTTACCTTGGATATATTTTTACATGTAATGTAGCATTTTCTATCTTTGAAATGCTCATCAGTAGAACTAATGTTTGAAGCTATTGCAAGACGGGGCTAACCCTATTCCATGAAATATGTATTTGCTATTTGTTTAAAGTAAAGCTTATTATGGTAAACCTCTTAAGGTTTACTCAGGTGTACTATAGTGAACGAACACAGGGTATGGCCCCTACCGTACTCGGGACTCCCAGCGATCCTGAATAGTGCGGCCTTCGTATTACTTACCTTCGCATTAATAGCTATTGTGTCGCATTCGAATACTTACTTCCTAGTGTTTTTCCTTACTGGTATAGCTATGAATCTAGTGGCTTCAGGAAAACGTGTAGTTATTCGTAATGAGTATATAGTGCTGGAGTATGGCTTCCCTAAGCCAGTCCTTAGGTATGTTGTGAGGGATGTTGTTGAGATCTTTGACATTAACGAACTAAGCAGGGGTAGGTTAGTGAAGTACTTTAAGGCTTTGCTAATACCTTTCATATTAGTTATGATTCTCCCACTGGCGTATGTCGTGGTTAAGGGCGCCTATCCGAACCCCGCTTACCTCCCCTTAATGGTAATCCCTATAATAATGGGCGTCCTTCTCCTCATGTACCTTATATTCACTGCATCCTCCTACAGGAGGTTCCTCGTGAAAGCATCTATAGCTACGGCCGTGGTTTCAGCGTATGTAGTATCCATTGCGGTAGGATTCCTTTACAGGGACTTTTACGGTAGGTCAGTATTCTCGGATCCAACAGCCGTTGCGGTCTGGTTGGTAAGCGTGTTGCTTTTCGCAGTACTAGCAATAGCAATAACTTTCTTTGCTGGCAGGAACCACATAGTCATTTTGGTCGACACTAGGGGCAGGTACTACACCGTTGGGACAGCAAGCACCGAGATAGCGAGGGAATTCATGAGTATGGTATTTAACGTAATGAGGGAGAGTCGCGAGGGTTCCGAGGATGATGACGATGCTTAAGCTACCAAAGAGAATGGAGGAAGTTCTCTTGGCTGTGTATGGTTACGGTAAGCGCGAGTCCGAGGTAGCTAAAGAGTTGGGTGTGAGTAAGCAGGCAGTGAGTAAGTTTGTTAGGGAGGGAAGAGCTAGACTCACAGAGATATTCCTTGAAGTAAGTGAGGTACTTCACGCCGACCTAGTTAGGATCAACCTGAGAAAGGGATACGCAATTATTAGGCCTAGACAACTGAGGGTTAACGCATACGTGTTCTACGTCCCAGGATATGGCCCGCGTGTGCTCTTTAAGGGAGACATTAAATGCTCGAATGAAACACATACACTATGTAAGGATATAATTAAAGCCATAAAGGCCTGGGGCCTCATCGAAGCCTGCAACGGCGTCAGCAACGAAGAGGGCATCATAAGGTGCGTTATCAAGCTTCTTGAAGAGTGAGGGGAAATATGTTTGCTAAAACATATAATAAGTAACGCAGTTAACTACAGCCTATCACCTTCTCTAATGAGATGGCAGACGTGCTTAATGACATAGCCATCGTAGCCGTCAACCTAGGGGAGACAGATGCTTTTTATCCAAGCCCTCTTTTTAATTCATGCTGAAAACCATGTATATGTCTGCTCAAAACTTCTCCGGAATAAACATATTTTGTGCAGTTGAACATAATAGTTTTCAAGACCATATAGCAATACCAGCCCGATGGTGTTAAGCATTGAGCCAGATACGTTTTCCACGAAACGCTCTGTTCTTCCTCATTTTGTCGTTTATCCTATTATTCATGGTTTCATTAATGAGAATCATTGGCGGAGTTTTACTGGATAGCCCTGTATTAAATATTGAAGGATATCATGCATTCATAGATACAGTTATATCTTTCTTCATAGTTTTCACAATATTTATTGTTAGATCATCTTTGTCGGAGAAGTTTCCATATGGACTGTATAAGCTAGAAGATCTTACTGCCATTATACTAAGCTTGATAATATTATTTACATTGTTTACAAGCATTGACGAAATCTTTCATAAACCACCAGCACCCAATATTGTTGTACTTATCATTCAGTCGATGACGATCCCTCTACTGGTACTATCTGTATTGTCAAAATATAAGGCTGCAAATATTCTTCATTCGCCTTCACTGAGAGCCGATGCTGCACACATGTTCGTAGATGTGATAGAGACTTCATCAGTTACACTTGGATTATTCTTGTTCTTGATGACACATTATGGAATCATATATACAGTATCACTTATTATAGCCCTTATAGGATTACTATTAGCTGCTTATGAAGCGGCTCACGACTCTGTTCTCGCTATCCTAGACCTACCTAAGGATAAAGATTTTCTAAAGAACCTGAGAATTTATCTGGAAAAACTAATCCGTGGTAAGGCCGAATTAGTAGATTTAAAGGCTCGGTGGGCTGGGCCCATAGTATTCGTCGAGATCCTTCTACGTTCACATCCATTAAGTACCCTAGAATCAATAGGAAGACTTACTCGATGTATAGAGGAAAACGTCCGTAAAAAATTCGAAGATGTCAAATACATCGTTGTAATGGTTGAGCCTACCATTAGAAAGTATCTCAAGATCGTTGTACCACTAGAGAAACCTGATCCATTATCACCAGTATCTGAGCATTTCGGTAAAGCCCCATATTTTCTTGTGGTTGAAGCCAAGCAGGAACATATTGTAAGCAAACAAATCATTAGTATTAATGATATTGTTAGTAGGGATCTTATGAGTAGAGAGAAAACCGGAATTCCTATGAGCCTCTTAAGAGGAGCTGAAATAGCGGAAAACATGCATAAACTAGGTGTAACAGATATTATAGTTAAAAACATTGGTGAAATAGCCTATTCATTATTACTACGTCATAAAATCGTTGTTTGGAAAGCCACTGACGGCTCAGCGATAGAAAACGTGGAGCGCTTGGTTAAAGGATACCTAGAGGTCATGGATCAGCCTACACACGAGGCCAGCTGGAAGAAGAACCTATGACCTAACTAGTCGATCCAATCTCCCGTCTCGATTTTTGTAGGAATATAGGTGTCAGCCAAGAACTTCAATCCTTTGCTAGCCATAGCTTCTATCTCGAGCTTAGCTAGTTTTGAGAAGAATATGCTGATCTCTTTGATCCACTCAGGAGTTCTAAACCATGGATATCCGGATACACCCATTTTACGCTGACGAATATACTTTTTGATCTCAGGATTGCTTATCAATTTATCAGCAACATCGTAGCCTACAAGCTCAACGGCTCTCTCAACATCTTTCTTCTTCGCCTTGATGATATAGTTCTTTCTCTCCTTCTCCGAAAGATAAGGCTTCTTCCTAGGCTTGGATAACACGTTCTTTAGGTCCTTGCCGAATATCGATGTTAGTTTCTTGATGTTTTTAGCGGCTTCTTCCTCACCAAATATGTCTGTCATTGATACCCCGATGAATTTCGCGTTGGGTGTGGCAAGTCTTTCGCTCTCGTAAGACAATGTTATCGATCCTATCTTGAATACACTGTAAATATACCATCCATACGGGTCGGCGTCTGTAAGAATATATATTGGTAGTTTAAGTTCTTCGCTAAGCCTTCTTACAAATCTACGTGTTGCTCTGTCAGGTTGTCCCGCGCTTGTAATGAGTATTGCCTTGTATTTTTTCCAAAAACCGTATCTGTGTAGCTGTTGAAATACTGCGTCCTTCTCTACTACAAGAACGAATTCTGCATCAATATCTTTGAACTCTATTAGATCAGGTGTCGGCTCAATAGCGTAGGCTCCATGCCCCATCTTGCTTAGATCAATAACATCATCACCGCTCCTTATAACGAGATTTCCGACAACTTTACCTTTCTCCTTACTAAGAATAAGCATCTCTTCTCTAAGTACGCCGAGAAATACTTCTATATCCCTAATCACAGCGTCCGATTCTCTCTGTTCGTCCCAAGTGTTTTCGTGATGTAGTCTGCCGAGTATATCGCGGTAGCTTATAGTGTGTTTTCCCCTGTAGTATAGGTCACGGATCGTTGGATACTCGTCGTTTACAAGTGCCTCGTATATTATCGAGGCCATTAACAGGGTCTGCATAAACTTCCTAGCCTCATTAACGTCGAGAAGACTACGTCTTTTCATCTCTGGACCTAAGAGAAGTAGTTTTTTCTTCATATCGTAGATTGTATTGCTGAGAACCCTCTTAGGCATGATTAATACTGGTCTTTTACCCTCGAGTATTCTTTTAGCTATTGATGCGAACTTCTTCCTCAATATCTCGATGCTCTTCTGCCTAGCGTATTTATCGACAGATGATATAGCCATACTAGATCACCTGCTCACACACCTATTTCAACGCTTTTGACCACCTTGTAGACCTCATCCTTCGGTATACCTGTGCGTAGAGATACTATCTCTACCAGTTTTTCTTCAAGCAGTTTCGCTTTAACACCACGTCCGTCGCCAAGAATTATAGTAAGAGCTCTTACTACTTCGGGAACATATTTAGCTAGACTCACTACACGTTTCTTCTTTTCTTCCTCCTTAAGCTTCTTGGAAAGATATGCCCTTAGTTTTCGCGCAACCTCCTGTATCGCTAGTTTCACTTCACTACGTATCTCTTTAACATCGGCAATGCTCTCCTTACCTACTCCTTTGAAAGGTACTTTTGTACTACATATATGAACCAGAACTATTATTGGAGCTGGAAGCTTGACGAGATATTGCTCCCATGAGATGCTCTTGACAACATCAGTTGTGACATCGCTACCCTCGTCATAAAGTAGTGGTATCTTATTAGCGTATCTCAGAAGGGTAGGGTATTTATCATTGCTAAGCGGAACCTTGCCACCATAGGCTATCCCAACTTCAACTATGAACGGATGGCCTTGATAGGCTGAAGGCTTCCTCGTAACAGCCTCAACAAACTCTGGCTCATATATTCGTTTAAGACCGGCCTTTATGACTTCCTCGCCAAGAGGAGATAAGGCTTCCGATGTTGGGGATCGAAACCTCTTATAGTTCTTCATAACATTTACTAGTTCAAGTAATTGTTTATCACTAAGAGATTTTGGATTCAAATCCGGACTTATACCAGCTATCTCAAGCAATGATGAAGCCGTTACGTTCCCTATGCCTTGAAAACTCTTCATAAGCATTTCTTTGACTGTTGAGAAAGAACCATTATCCCTAATTCTTTTCATTAGCTCTAAATCGACTCCGTAGGGGTGGGGCTTTACTTCTCTAGGTGGCCGGGGAAGCTTATCGATGACACGCTCATAGTAGTATATCTCGCCATCAGGAGTTATGAAGACTATGTTAGCATAGGGAGTTACGACAGCCGTGCGTAGAATATAGTCCTTTATTCTCTGTTTAGCCCTACTCCAATCCCCCTCAAGTGTCATAGAGACTATAGTGCCGTGCCAGTCCCTGTTTTTACGCCAACTACCCCGCTCAATGATTATAGGTTCATTCTTGTTAATATCTATTCGTAGTTTAAAGTAATAGATCCTCTTCAAATTAGGCTGACTAGTTATTACCTCTACAGGCCTACCCGTGGTCATCTGGCCGTAGAGAATGGCTACTTTTGCTCCTAATCCAAACATTCCACGGGTTTGCCGCAGAATGTATTTCGAGCTGAAAAGTACTCTACCAAATGCCTCGGGCACAACATGTGGTGGAAGACCAATACCGTTATCTTCGACAGTTACTCGGTAGAACTCCCTGTTTTCATCGGCTTTCTCAATAATTATCTTTATATTTGGCAGTATTCCGTGAGAATCGGTCGCGTCAAGAGCGTTCTCAACCAGTTCCCTGACAGCCTGGTATAGAGCCCTAACTGGGTTAGAGAAGCCTGCTATCTCTCTGTACTTATAGAAGAACTCCGCCGGACTAATAGCCCTGTAGCGTTCTGGTGGCGCGGCAGCACTCATTACCCCAACCCCTTTTACCCTAAAAAATATCCCCTTATAATTACTTTTAAGATGCTGGCTAAATCAAAAAGAGGAATACTTTCGCCTAGCCCACGCCCTCCTCGGAGTATATAGGTTTATGCCATATCTTCTTCCCATAAATACCCCTCTTCTATAACGGTGAGAAAATGAAGGCTATATCCCCTCTAGTCGCAACGGCTATACTCCTCATAATAACAATAGCTGGTGGAGTACTCCTATACAATTACATGATGAACACCTTATCAGCGCCCCAGGAATACGCCAACATAGCTGTGACCTCGGCAAAACTATATCAGGTTAGCACGACAACAGCGGTCCTGAACATACAGCTAGTCAATATGGGTACGCGTACAGCAACTATAAACTCGATAACAATAATTCCAGGAAACTATACCTTCAGCCTAACGGACACAGTGGTTAAGCCGGGCACATCAAAGAACGTAAACATAGTGATCGACAACGCGACAATAGTATCAGGACTACTTACAGGAAACCATCTCGTAATAGTAAGCTATAACAACGGCGTACAAACCCAGCCTGTCCAAATAGAAGTTACAACTTCGACGTAAAACACTATTCTCTAAGAGGTGTGCTATAGGAGATGAGGTTTTTTAAACAAATAACTACATCAAAGATAAACAATATTCTCGCATCGGTTTCCCCGCTAAAATTCAATAGTATAAGTGTGGACAAGGCTATTGAACTTATTAAACTACTAGTCGAAGATATCCAGGTCGTTAAAATACATAGTCTTGATGTCGTGGACGAATACAGTATTGATGATATAGTTATTGTTCGCATAGTTAGGAATAATAATAAATTACAGTATGTATTATCAGAGCCTTCTCTTGATGATGAAATCATAGAAGCGATCGCAGCCCTCTACCTGGAAAACCCACGATGCAAGAACATAGCATGCATAGAGAATACCCTTAGAAAAATAAGAGATCCACGTATTGAGAAAGTGTATGCCGAGAAAACCTTGGAGATAATATATAACTATTTTAAGCTATCCAGCGGCTATGGTCCATTATATCCGCTAACACGTGATCCACACATTGAAGAGATAGCTGCTAGTAGCGAGGATAAATATATCAGTATAATCCATAGGAAATACAGCTGGTACGGATGGATGACGTCAAACATAGCTGTAACCCCTAGGCTTATGGATAGACTAGTGCTCAGCCTTGCAAGAATCATTGGGCGCCACCTAAGCATTGCCCAGCCAATAGCTGAGGGCCTAACACCCGAAGGATTAAGATTAGCACTTACATTCGGCCGAGAAGTTTCACGTAAAGGAAGCAGTTTCGTTATCAGGAAAAAACCATCACGTCCAATAACTATAACGAGACTAATAGATCAAAACGTTATACCCGCCGAGCTAGCTGCTTATGCATGGCTAATACTAGAGCTTAAGGGCTCGATCCTAATAGTGGGCGGTATGAGCACTGGCAAGACTACATTATTACAAGCACTACTAACACTCATCCCGCCTACAAGAAGAGTAGTCACAATAGAAGACACACCAGAGATAACGGGCACCACAGGACTATGGGATCCGTTAGTTGAAAGAGTAAGCACTATAGGCGATAAGCTCAGCATCAACATGTACGACCTCCTAAAATTCAGTCTCAGAAGAAGGGCCGACTACATAGTCGTGGGAGAAGTAAGAGGGAGAGAAGCCAGACTACTTGTCCAAGCATCCCGCCTAGGCCACGGCGTCCTTGCCACAATGCATGCCAATACAGCACAATCCGTTATCGAGAGACTAACAGCACCCCCGATATCCATACCCAAGAACCTGCTAAGCAGTATATGGACGATCTTCGTCATGGATGCTGTCAACGGACGTAGATATGTCAAAGAAGTCTATGAGATAGACCACAGGATCAGAATCCATAGAGTCATAAATACGAGTAAAATCGATAAACCACCAATAAAGATCATATCTGAGAACACGAACAGGCTGAAAGAAATACTTGAGGAAGATACGATAGTGTCAGAACTCGCATCAAGAACTACTTTTCTACAAACACTCGTCAACAAAGGAGTCTTCGACATAGTCCAGCTAGGTGAAAAACTCATAGAATACTATGGATTGGAGGAAAACGAGTATGAGACCACACAGGCATTCGAAAAGAAGAACTAGCCCGAAGAAACTCGTGCTAATAACTATTTTTACACTCATACCCGTCGCCATAGGGATTATGAAGCATTTCTACGTAGTTCTACCATGTCTGCTCATACCATTAGTTATCTATATTTTGTTCCCGTTGTGGAAGAAACTTTATTTCAAGAAGAAACTAGAGGAAGAGTTCTCAGATTTTCTCGCATTAAACCTCACAATGGAAGCTAATGGTTTAAGACTAGACAATATACTCGATGAAGCACTGAATAAAAAGCTAGAATTACCTCAATCATACATGGTAGTTGCGAAAATATATAATATCATAAAATCACTGAACCCGGATCCATACACTAGCCTCAGATATTTAGCCAGGCTAATACCTAGCGAAAGAATATCCAGATTCCTAAAAGGCTATACAGAAATACTGGTAACAACAAACGATACACTCACATATGTAGAGTCGAAACTGGATGAAGAACTAGCCAGCCTAGAACAAAAGATCAGTAGAAGCCTGGCCAGCCTAGATACGCTCTACGAAGGATTACTCATTGTGCTTATGTCAATCATAACCTTCATGTTGATACCTGTCGCATATGTTCCAAAAGAACTAATAGCTTTCATAGTTTCAATAATAGGTGTCGCCGCATACACTATTTCATCATCCCTGACATCATGCACCTATAGGTATGAAACACCTATATCACAATCATTATCCCTTATACTTCTAATACTCACCCCTTTCATCATAATAGGCGCTACAATAGAGTTTATAACACTATATACTATCCTTATAACGATCTTAGTGTTTCTACTGAGAAAACTCGAGAATAAATTGGATAAGGTAGAGAATGAGCTCATAGACCTTATAGAGGATCTCTATAGCGAGGCTAAACAAGGAATACCATTAGATCATGCATTAATGAAAAAAGAGAACCTGGTACACCCGATCGATAAGATAAGGGATTTCCTCAGACTAGGCATTAACATCCCTCTTATCCTGCAAAGGATAAAGCTATCACCGTTTTCAAAGAAGCTGTTAAGCCTGGTGTTCTCACCTCTAGAGTATAGCCGTTACCACGAGAAACACTTAGGCTACACCCTTAAGATAATGGATAATATAGTTCGTCTCCGCCGCCTACTATCAGATAGAGGGAGAATGTATTTTTTCTACGCTCTAACGTTACCGGTGATCACTATTGCCATGATAAAAGGAATGTCAACGATCCAGTCGAATCTAACGAGGGTTTTCGATCCCGAATTAGCGTTGAGCCTAACGTACTCTATATCATTGATAGCCGGGATTATCGCCTCAAAAATATCGAGTGGAAAAAGCCTATACAGCTACTTCATACCTATACTATTATCTAGCACTCTCATATCATTCTACATTGCTAATATTTTCATTCCCACACCACATACTCCACAGCATAGTATTGGTTATCCTTTCACAACACCGATAGGCCTCATTCTCACGACAAGCTTTGCTATTCCAACACGATGAGCAACCATAGCCACACGATCAACATCCTTATATGCTCCAGGAGCTTCTTCGCTTATCACCCTCCTAGTTGCAGCCCTAAGTATAACGCCTTTCCTGGCGAGTTCATCCACAACTCTCTCTGGTCTATATGTTCTAATAGCGGCGCCTCTGCTCATCCAGCGTCCAGCGCCGTGAGGAGCACTATGCCATGTCCTAGCACCCTTAGCTGTTCCTACTAGGATGTAGCTAGCGGTACCCATTGATCCTGGTATGAGGACTGGCTGACCTATGCTTCTGTATTTATCAGGTATCTCTGGATGGCCGGGTGGGAAAGCTCTTGTAGCACCTTTCCTGTGAACTACTACATGGTATTCTTTACCATCGACAACATGTTTCTCTATCTTAGCGATATTATGGGCTACATCATAGATCAGCTTTAAGCCCAGATCCTCAGGATCCTTATGGAAGACTGCTTTGAAGCTCTCGCGTACCCAGTGCATGATCATCTGTCTATTGGTCCAGGCAAAATTAGCTGCTGCAGCCATCGCTTTGAAATAGTCCTGCGCCTCGGGCGACTTGAAGGGTAGGCTTGCAAGCTCTCTGTCTGGCGGTCTTATCCCGTACTTACGCATGGCGCGCTCCATTATGAGTAGGTAATCGCTTGCGACCTGGTGTCCGAGGCCACGGCTGCCTGTGTGTATCATTACAGTTACTTGTCCCTCATGCGTAATCCCCATTACCTTGGCTATCTCGGGATCATATATTCTGTCGACAACCTGTACTTCTAGGAAATGATTACCCGCACCAAGTGTTCCGAGCTGGTTATGCCCCCTCTGTTTAGCCCTACGGCTTACCTTAGAAGCATCTGCTGCTTTCCACGATCCACGTTCTTCTATGAACTCCATGTCCTCCTTCCATCCAAATCCATGTTCGACAGCCCATTCAACACCTCTATTTAGTACTTCGTCTAGCTCGGAGAAACTTAGCCTTATCTTGCCAGTGCTTCCTACACCGCTTGGCACGTTCCTGAATAATGTATCTACGAGTTCTTTTAGTCGCGGCCTTACATCTTTCTCGTCAAGATCTGTTCTGAGAACTCTTACACCACAGTTTATATCATACCCTACTCCTCCAGGGCTGATAACACCTGTTTCAACATCGAAGCCCGCTACTCCACCTATGGGGAAACCATAGCCTTGATGCCCGTCGGGCATAACGTACATCGCGATCTGTATTCCAGGGAGACACGCCACGTTTGCCGCCTGTACCAGCGTTAGATCGCTTCTCATTTTCTCGAGCAAATATTCATCGGCAAACACGATCGCGGGGACTCTCATACAATGCTTTGTTCCCTTGGGTATCATGTATTCATAATCTCCGATCTTTTCCAGCCTTATATGATGACTCATCATACCCACCCATAATTCTATAATCTATTTCTCAAAACAGACCAGGAATAATTGTTCTAGAATATCTATTATCTGACAGGGTAATATAGGTATAAAGGATAATCTTGTGCTACGAACTAGCCCGTAATACGTTCTCCACTAACACCTTGACTACTTCGTTGCTGGCAACCGTTTCTTGACACCCTGTTCTTAAGTCCTTTACCGTTACAGTGTTTTCCTTGTATTCTTTCTTTCCAATAATTACAGCTATATCATATCCCTTCTTGGATGTCGTACTCAGTGCTTTCCTTACCTTGTTATGATAGTAGAGGGTTATTTCGAGGCCCGTATCCTCTATACTCTTCTTGATCTTAAACGCATAGTTTAATATAGCATAGTCTAAGACTATGATCATTACTCTAGGCTTAGACGGGGGCTTAACGCCTTTAAGCGATAAAGCGATCCTATCCAGGCCAAGAGCTAGTCCGGTCGAGTACTCGAAGGGGCCGCCATAAACTGTTGTTAAGCCATCATATCTTCCACCACCACCTATACTTAGCCCTATACCCCCTACAGCCTTGTATTCGAATATTAGGCCCGAATAATACGCTAGGCCCCTTACTAGGTTTGGATTATATATTGCTTCATACCCCATTTCCCTAAGTACTTGGATAAACTTGATCGTTCTATCGAGTTCTTCCCGTAGCCTATCATAGTGGTTCTTAAGAACAGCACTGTATTCATCCATGAAACCCTCTACTTCATCAAGCCTTAGTCTTATCAGCTTCTCCATAGCCTCGGCTGCCTCATCACTTATTTTCCTCAACTCTTCGATCGCTTCCTTATTCATTCTTTTATCGATTAGATGGAGTATATGATCCTGTACATCGACAGGGATCCCGAAACCATCCATGATTGAGCGATGAAGCGATACATTACTTACCTCGTATAGGTGCTTAACCCCTATCTTATCTAGAAACGATGAGGCAGCCAACGCCGCCTCCAGATCGGCTTCAACTCCCTTAACACCTATAACTTCTAGACCTGCCTGCCAGAACTCCCTGTAACGGCCGTGCTGAGGCTCTTCGTACCTGAAGCACTGTGCTACATAATATAGTTTGACAGGTTTGGGAACGCTCCTCAGTAAACGTAGATATATGCGTACAATACTAGCCGTTATCTCCGGTCTCAGAGATAACAGTCTGCCGGCCTTATCTTTAAACACATACATCGAACGCTTGATCTCTTCACCGCTTTTCTTCTCGAACAATTTGAAATACTCGATAGTCGGAGGTATAACTGGTCTAAATCCATGAATTCTAGCATAGTTTTTGAACTCATTGAACAAATACTCTAATATCTCAGCGTCTCCACCGACTAAATCCCTCATGCCACGAGGAGGTAGGAGGGTAAAGCCCGACTCCATATCCTCGTCACCATGATATAGCCTGGTTCACTATTACCGGTTACGTATTTTTAGACAATGTCTTATCAAGCAACCATATAACGTTTATCTCAAAGACTATTTCCGGGGATCTATGCGTCCTACCTCATAATACGTTATATCACCTTGCAGACTAACAACTGCGATGACAAGTGATAATGCATTATCAATAGCTTTCTCGATATCGGAGACTATATCTTCGAGAGTAATACTATGGCCCTCTTCTAGGACCTTGACCATTCTCAGCGCGCCATGCTTATCCCTTATTATGAACTCGCCTTCTTTCACAACTTTTACCCTACGGCCACGATCCCTTAGATCCTTATATACAAGGAGGCTTGGCCAGAAGAATTCTCGAAGACAATTATATGCTTTCTCCATGAATTCCTCAAGACTTGTTATTTCTTCATCGCCGACGATTATCCTGGCACGATCGCTTATCAATAAATACGCTGTCTCGACAATGCTCAGTTCTAACCCATCACTTGTCTCCCTACCGAACCACTTATTAGATAGATCATGGTAGTTTTCCCCGATCATTCCGCAGCATTTACTTGCATCGAATAATATCCTATAGGTTTTCGGCATCTAGAAGCACCACGTAGCTCCCCTGATCAACGTTACATCTTTTTCCCTAGAGTACCAGATATTACAACAACAATATATTGTTGCAGGTGTATTATTCATGGAGTACCCGTATCCGATCAAGATAAGGGCTGTATGGTGGGACAACAATCGTGTCTGCTGGATAGACACGTCTAAGCTACCCTTCGAAGAGAAAACATACTGTACAGATGATCCTGAGAGGCTCGCTAAAGCCATCATAACCATGGAGATCAGAGGCGCTCCAGCCATAGGTGTCGCTGCAGCATTAGGGGTGGCCGCTTATGCTTTAAAGATATCATCAACTAACATGGAGGAATTCGTCAAAAGAGTCGAAGAGGCCATAAGAATACTATGGAATACAAGGCCTACAGCACACAATCTTTTCTGGGCACTAACACGGATGCGCAACACGCTTAAAACTAGTATAGATGAAGGGCTAAGCCCAGCGGATATAGCGGATAGGCTTCGCCGAGAAGCACTCGAAATAATGGATGAAGATATACGTGCAAATATACGTATGGGCGAGTACGGCGCAGAACTCGTCCCGGACAATGCGACAATACTAACACATTGTAACGCCGGGGCACTGGCAACCGCCGCTTTCGGTACCGCTGAAGGAATAATGCGTGTCGCATGGTATAAGGGCAAAAAGATCAGAGTGATAGCTACCGAGACAAGGCCAGTACTCCAGGGCGCCCGGCTAACGGTATGGGAGCTGATGAAAGAAGGAATACCCGTAACGCTCATAACGGATAATATGGCTGGCTACGTCATTCGTAAGGGAATGGTCGACCTCGTGATCGTCGGTGCCGATCGTGTGACTAGAGAAGGCTATGTAATAAACAAAATAGGAACCTACATGATAGCACTAGCGGCCAAGAGAAACAACGTACCATTCTACGTAGCGGCCCCGACAAGCACAATCGATCTAAACTCGTCTATAGACGATGTAGTCATAGAAGAACGCGACCCGGAAGAAGTTAAAAAAGTCTTGGGAAAACCCATCACTGTGGAAGAAGCTGATGCTTTAAACTATGCCTTCGACATAACGGATCCCGACCTGGTGACGGCCATAATAACCGAGAAAGGAGTGGTTAAACCACCCTATCCAGAGAACCTTAAGCGCATAGTAGGATCCCAAGGTTAAATATATAATTTCTCTATCTCAACAATCACAAATATGGTGGGCCCGTCGTCTAGCTTGGACTAGGATGCGGGGTTCGGGACCCGAGAGATCCCGCCGCTGGAACGGGCGAAACTCCCCGTGACCCGGGGTTCAAATCCCCGCGGGCCCACTCCCCCACCCTTCTCCTCCATGGTGCCTGGGCTATGGATATAAAGACGGTGACGAAATATGTTGCTAGCCTAGATATAGATGAACTAAAGAGTATACCCGAAGTATACTCGTTGGCCGCACTAAAACGTTTCATCAAACCATTACTGGCTGGCCTAGGAGAAGCTCCTGCCTGGTTCTATGTTTCTCCCCGTAGAGACCATGTTGTTGTACCGCGTTATTTCTGTACATGTAAAGACTACACGATCAGAGTTATGGCTAGGAGACATAATCTTTCATGCAAGCACGTCCTCGCCCAGAAACTCGCTGAGCTAACGGGCTCCTATAGAACATTATTCCTGGATATAGATGAATACATTAGTATAGTTTTAGAGATAACAAGAATGGGTATAAGCCCTACGCTTAGAAGATTACTATATAAGCAAAGAACTAGACATAAGGGATCAAGCAGGAATAGAAGGAGGTAAGCCCCGGGATGGGACGACGTAGGAAGAAATACAAGAAAGTCGTAAAGAGGGTTAGGAGAATACCAAAGATATTCCAGTGCCCCAACTGTGGATCCAGGACTCTGACTATCAGATTCAAGAAATCAGAAGTTGAAGGCATGAAGAGAGCAGTGATAACATGTGGTACATGCGGCCTGTACTACGAGATGGACGTGCCTGAAATGCTTGAAGCAGTAGATGTCTATGGCAAATTCATCGACCTATTCGAAGAAGGAAGCATCGAGCTCGAATTCAGGAGACCTGAGGAAGAGGAGGGCGGCGAGGAGATCGGCTCTGAGAGTCCATGAGTACATAATGGATAAACTCTCCTCCGGGGAAAAACTCCACTTCACCCTCATTGATCCGGATAAGCCCGGAGACCTTGTGAAAACCGCGGAGCGGATGGTGGAAGCCGGCACCGACGCCTTCCTAATAGGCGGGAGCCTTGCCGTAACTCCCGAAGAGGCCGGTAGAACAGCCAAGGTGTTACGGAGATTCGGTAAGCCAGTGATAATATTTCCGGGCAACCTGAACTGTCTGACGCCGGAAGCAGATGCTGTTCTCTACATGACCCTTATGAATAGCCTTGACCCATACTATTTGATTGAAGCCCAGGTATCAGCCGCACCGATTATCAGGAAGTATGGGCTCGAGGTCCTACCAGCAGCCTATATAGTCGTGTATGGCGATACAGCAGTGGCTCATGTAGGCAGAATTCATCCTATACCGGCTGGGAAACCGGAGATCGTGGCAGCATATGCTCTTGCCGCCGAGTACATGGGTATGAAATACATTTATCTAGAAGCAGGGAGCGGTGCTGGCAGACCTGTTCCACCTAGTTTTCCACAAGCTGTTAAAAGCTATACTGGGCTAACAGTCATCGTCGGCGGCGGGATCAAATCGCCCCTCATAGCACATGAGATCGCCCGTGCCGGTGCGGACATAATAGTGACGGGAACCATTGTTGAAGAAAACCCTGAAGCCGCTGCTAGTATTGTGGAAGCTGTTAAGTCTGCTGGCCGCCGCTAGTGTCTCTACAGTATTTCTTCTTAAAGGCCTCCTCAACATCAATGCCTACGAGATTAGCTACGCTGAGGAGCCAGGCGAATAGATCGGCTATCTCTTCCTCAAGGCTACGCCTATCCATCTTCAGTAGAGCATCAGCGACCTCACCGACTTCTTCAACAAGCCATGTAAACGTGGCGAAAACACCTCTACTACTATCGCGTTCATAGTATTTTCTCCTGATAATCTCCTGGGCTTCCCTGATCTCCATAGCATCCCACCCATTATCAACGGAGGTATTCTCCGAATGAAATATATTGTGGATTAAGATATATTGGTAGCAGAAACGCTATGTATATACGTGCAGGTGCTGGCGATGCCTAAGAGTAAGGCTAGGAGGAAGAGTAGAGGCAAGAGAGAAGCGCCTGGACCATTCACAGCAGCAGGTCTTATCAGATTCTATGAAGAGGCCGACATAGGTATAAAGATGAAGCCACAAGTACTGATAATAATGGCTATAGCATTCACTGTCGCTGTCATAGTGTTGCAAAAACTAGTTGGATTCTAACGATTATTTTCTCATTTCACTGAAAAGTGTTATGGGAAAAACAAGTTAAGTTTATAATAGTTAAAAGTACTACTGGGATTAACTCTACATATGCCTCTTTATCCAGTCCCAGTATTCTTCGGCGTACTTCTTTATCTCCTCGATCTTCTCAGGCGTTATCTTCTTGAATCTACCCTGAAGCTTCAGGTATTCTTCGACCGGCTTCCTCTTCGCTGGATCCATGTAGGGCCTGCTCGGCCCCGACAAATGTATCTTACCATCATAGTATTCATAAAGAATCCACAGCCCTGTCTCGACAGCTAGTTTAGCGATATGCACTGTGTATTTCGGATCGAATCTCCACCCGGTGGGACAGGGTGCGTGGAGATGTATGAACTTGAAGCCCTTGATCCTCCTGGCTCTCTGTAGCTTAGCGTAGAAGTCGTGTGGATAGGCTACGCTTGCAGTGGCTACATAGGGTACTCCATGCGCTATCATAATCCTCGCTACGTCTTTCTTGTGCTCGGTCTTACCTATGATGGGCGTGGTGGTGGTCCATGCTCCGTAAGGTGTTGAGCTGCTACGCTGTATACCGGTGTTCATATATGCCTCGTTATCGTACATGATGTATATTATGTCATGGTTTCTCTCAGCCGCGCCGGAGAGGCTGGCCATACCTATATCTGCTGTACCACCATCACCAGCCCATGCGATTACCTGGACATCATTTATACCACGTCTCTTAAGCGCCTCCGCTATACCGGATGCTACCGCTGCGGCTGATGCGAACGCTACGTGTACAACACTGGCTTTTATCGAGTTACCCGGGTAGGCGCCGACCACTACTGATGAGCAGCACGCGGGTATTACGAGGATCATTTTCTCTCTGAATACTGCTGCGAGAACTTTCCACGCCATAGGGATCGGGCATCCTGGGCAAGCAGCGTCTCCGGGTAGTACTATGTCTCTCATATTGTAGGGTAGTGGGGGCCTAGGCTTTGTCTGGGCCATACGTGTTCACCTCCTATGATACCATGTGAAAACGGGTGGTTGCTCTCCTTTCTCAACGATATCCACGAAGTTCTTGACCAGCTTGTAGAAGTCTGTGTGTGTCACGTTTACTCCGCCTATGCCTGCAACAATGTTTGATATCACGGGGAGGTTTCTAGTGTACTGTGCCAGGCCTGCTACGAGGTCTGTGTATATCTGTCCCCATGCACCGAAGCTTATGGCGCGGTCGAAGACTATTACTCCTTTAACACCGTTTATGATCCTCCATAGATCCTCTATTGGGAATGGCCTCACAAACCTTATCCTGACAACGCCTACAGGGTATCCTTCATCACGTAGTCTCTGAACAGCTTCTATTAGGTCGCCGGCCCATGCACCCATAGCTATCGCTACATATTTCGCATTACTACAGCCGATGCACTGTATAAGGCCGCCGTACTTCCTACCCGTTAGTTTGCCATAGCTCTCGTCCACTTCTTTGATAACCTGCTTGGCTTCCTCCATGGCTTTCTGGATATCCATGAACATTTCCTCGGTGTCCTCGGGCCAGGCCAAGTTACCTATTGCTAGGGGTTCACGGCCATCGATCACGTATCCCTGTCTTCTCGGCCCGAGCCAATCATCGAGTTCTTTCTGGTCGGGCAGTTCTACAGGCATCGTTGTGTGGCCTAGGATGAAGCCCTCAAGACCTATCATTACTGGTAGATATACTCTTGGATCCTCGCTTATCTTGAAAGCCTGCACTGTTAGGTCGAAGACCTCCTGGTTATCCATACCGAACCCTAGTATCCACCCGGTATCTCTCTGATCCATGAAGTCACTGTGATCTGGCCATATGTTCCACGGAGTGCCGATCGTCCTGGTAACTATCGCCATGACTACTGGGACTCTAGCCCTACTAGTCCAGTGAACCCATTCATGCATGTAGAGGAGGCCATGGCTACTTGTAGCCGTGAAAGCCCTGGCGCCAGCCAGGGCTGCACCGAACGTTGCCGCTAGGGCTGAGTGCTCGCTCTCAACACGTATCATAGTAGCATCTAGTTCGCCCGATTCTATGAACTCGGCTAGTTTCTCGACGATGCTTGTCTGCGGCGTTATCGGGTACGCTGCGACAACTTGTACACGGGCCATTTTAGCGGCGTAGGCAACCGCGTAGTTACCTGTTATGGGTACGAGCTTCCCCATGAGGCTCACCTCCTTATTCCTCTGGAACCATTGTTATCGCGCCCGATGGGCAGACGTTTGAGCATACACCACACCCTTTGCAGTAGTCATAGTCTATGGTTGGACCGGTCTCAGGCTCTACTCTTATCACGTCGACTGGACAGTAGATCTCGCATAGCCAGCACTTAACACACTTCTCCTTATCCACTACTGGTCTCTCCGTTCTCCAGAAACCCGTCTTACCAGCAACCCCTTTCTTCGGCTTGGAGAGGGGGACGCGGTACTTTATAGGTTCTATGATAAGGTCTTGGCCCACCATCCTAGCACACCTCCGTTTCACGTGTTTGTTTATATGCTTCCACGGCCGCCTCAGCATTGGTTTCTCCTATGGGGCCGTGGAAGTACTCCTTGATGGCTTCCGCGACGTTATTGATCGATACGAGGCCCGTGGCTCTAGCGAAAGCGCCTAGCATCGAGGTATTCACGACAGGCCAACCAGCGATAACTAGTTTCTTCTCCAGGGCGATCTTGGTCGCGTTAACCCTGTAGAACTTAGCAGTACCCCGTAGATTGAATGCTTTCTTTTCCAAAACCATGTTGTCGGGAGCGTTGACAACGACTACACCGTTATCCCTGACCTCTATCCTCCTAGTAAGGCCTAGCGAGACAAGCTTAGGGTCGAGAACTACTAGTACGTCACAATCATAGAACATGCCATGCCTCAGTATGGGTTTATCGCTGATCCTGCTGAAAGCCATCACCGGCGCTCCTCTACGCTCAGCACCGAAGAACGGGAATCCCTGACCATATAATCCCTCCTTCAACACAGCGCTAACTAGTATGTTGGCAGCAGTAACTCCTCCCTGACCACCCCTACCATAAAATATAATCTCCTTAAGCAAGGCTCTCAACCACCAGGAAACAAGAGCAGGTGCTCCAACACCTAATCCATTATTCAAGTCAATATATCTAGGAAAAAGAATAAAAAGAATTGCATAACCAGATGCGCCGGGGAAGGGCTCGTAACCCGCATTCTGTTCACGGCTACATTCGACTAAGCGGCCCCCACCGGGGATCGCGTGGGCCTCATCCCCCAAGCACAGAGGGGGCCTTGCTCCCCACGGGACGGCCGTTTCAACGCAACCACCGCCGTCCTCGACGGGTTACCGCCACCCCGTCGCCGGGGCGGCCACGCCGCCTCATCGCCATCCGAGCGGTGGACGTGCCGTTTCTGTGCCGTTGCCACGGGTCCTACCCGTGCCCCGTTTCGGGGCCGTGGCCCCACGGGGAGTGCGGAGTTTCCTCACCCCCGTCACGCGGGGGCGTGAGTAGCCCGGCCCTTCCCCGGCGCCTCCAAGTAATACTTTATTATCGTAGACCCCCTTAATTCGGTATGGTTCTGTATGCTGCTCTGTTGGAGCGGAAACCATAGGGAGCAACCCCCCGGTTAACATAGAACTAATATATAAGAATTACCCCGCAGACACAGACCCCACCCCTTCCACTGGAATACTAAGAAAAATAGAAAACCATACAAAATTAATAGAGGAAAACAAATCATTTTATCTAGATCAGATAGTTATGATAATTGTATTATCATTATACAAACAAATAATATTATTCGACAAAAACAATTATATCAAACATGAATAAATTAAATAAATATATGATTATAGATCAGTAGCTCCGAAAAACAATACAATTTAGAGCATTGAATTCTTTTCTTCTCCAAAAGAAATATAGGGGTCTCTGGCGTTACTATGTCTGGTTAGATTTTTCCAGTGGAAACCATAGGGAATAACCGGGGAGTTATCCTCGCCCGTCGAACACCCTCCAAATCACTGTTAAGATACCCGAAGCAGTACTGGGGTCTATTGGAGTTGAAACAATAGGGTATAACCGGGGGGTTTCCTGGAGACAGGCTCAACACGGGGGCCTCCCACCCCAAAACTCAGTGATGATCTCATGTAGTTCCATAGGATCCTTAGCCCTGCTGTACTCCTCAAGTAATTCCTTGTTTAGTGTGTGGAACGTGTTCATCCACTTGTATAGTCCTAGTAGTTTCTGGTAGAGGTCCTGGTATCCTGTGATGTATAGTGTTGCTGCTACGGCTTCTATCGACGACAACATACAGGGTTTTGCATAGTTCACAGGGTTTCCGGGGAGGAGTGGCGGTAGTTTCCTGTGGAGGCCTTTCACCCTGATTCTCCCGTGTTGTGCTAGTTTTTTCCAGCTGCAATCGTATACTAGGAGGCCGTGTTTCTCGATAACCCCCCGGTTCCACGGCCCCAGATACTCCGTGCTGAACGGGTCGAGGACCAATGGGGTACCCCTAACTCGTCTCAGATGAACCCTTATGGCGAGACCGTACCGTATCATTTTCAAACTAGTATTCTTCCTCGGATCGTCCTCGGCCATGTACACTACCATTATCCGGGGCAACTCTTATCGCCAAACTATATATTCCGCAGAACCCAGTATATTCTTGGGGATAATAATGGCTAAGGCCGCAGCAATCGTCCTGATCCAGACCGAGATCGGGGCCGAGTCAAGGGTTATGGAGAAACTCTACGAGATACCCGAGGTAACCGAGGTATACATTGTATATGGAATATATGATGTAGTAGCCAAGGTCGAGGCCGAGAGCCTGGAGAGAATAAGAGAGGTTATCACGAGCAAGATAAGGAAGTTCCCCGAGATAAGGACGACCAGCACAATGGTCGTCGTAGAAGGCAAGCTCAAGAGACAAGAGTAAAGCCTCTTCTCCAGATTCTACCAAATAGTTTTTCTCCTCCCAGCACAGGCCTGGGATTAAACCTGAGACGTTTATCTAGAAGGATGAATTCTAATTAATAAATGCGTTAGTGGAGGAAATGATCTTCAGTAATAGAGTGATGAATTAGAGAGAGGATGGTGGACCGGCCGGGATTTGAACCCGGGACCTCCGCCTTTCCCAGACCCCTTCCGGCGCCACCCCGATGCCGGGGCCGTGCAAGGGCGGCGCTCTTCCAGGCTGAGCTACCGGCCCATCTCCACGTTCTTAAATAGAGTTTCTCACCAGGCTTATATCCTTTATCCAGACAGACTTACCTTGTTATCTGGTACTTCCTTATTTCTTCATAGAGTTTCTTACCAGGCCCCTCCTCGAAATACTGTCTTATGGGAGCTATGAGCTGGTCTAGTGCATCGGCTAACGCGTTCTTAAGGTCTAATGGATGTATTTTCCCATCATCATAGTCTCTGACAAGGTCCTCGTAACTAGTATAGGTTTCCTCCCCGGCCCTGGTCTTCACAGTGAATGAGCCGCGTGTCCGGAAAACTATCTCCTTAACATATACGAGTACGGGGTTTTCAATGGTTAGAGTGAACTCTTCCGTCCGTCCATCAATGGTTCTGGTAACCCTGTGCTCGACAACGCTTTTCGGCGGACAATAGGCTTTCCTCAGCTTCCTAAAGATCTTCTTACGGCTATCATGGATAAGGATCGTTGTCTCAGGCTTAGATTTACTCATCTTACTCGCAATAATGAAGTCTTTCCATGGATCCTCGTCATAGCCCGGCAGGGTTGTCGGTGGAGGGGTTAGTGAAGGTAGTAGTCTATGGTGTACAGCCACGGGCTTACCGTTCACGCCGTAGTCCTCATAGCCTAGTAGTTTGTACATCTTATACCTCTTCCCAGCCAGCTCTAACGACTTGCCGGCAACGTCTCTAGCCAGCATGTTCACCTTCCTCTGATCTATTCCTAGCTGGGGCACGTCTACTGGTAGGTGGAAGATATCGGCGGCCTGCATTGATGGATAGAAGAATATGGCTGTCTCTTTCTCCTCAGCAGCTATCCTCCCAGCTATTGTTAGCGCGCGCTTCGTTCTACGGAGGCTGTGAGCCTTAGCTATAAGTATTACCTTCCTCCAGTACTCGGGATCAGAGAAGAAATCCATGTGCCAGACAATCTCTATCTTGTCGAAAGGCACTCCTAGGACTTCGCAAGATCTTTTCCAGACCTCGCGGAAATACTCGCCAGCCCTCCTGATCCTCTCGAGATCGCCTCCTAGCTTATTGTTTATCCAGGCATAGTCGTCGGCCAGCAAGTACTTCATCCTAAAACCTGCTTTGAGGAGATAACCTGTTAGTATCGTGCGATAAATAGCGATCGGGATATGGGCTAGGCCTGAGGGCTCGAAGCCATCATAGGCCCATGGATGATCCTTTGTCTCCAGCAGAATCCTTAGATCCTTCTCAGTAACGATCTCTCTGGCGAACTCCTTGATATAGGACAGCCTAGTTTCAACATCCATTCCTAAACCACGCCCCTATAGACCGGTACTATGAAAATAATGTAGTGCCCCAATGATATTGTTATCGCCTAGGAGAAGAAGGATCGGATAGTGGTTCGGATCAATTATTAAAACACGGGGAGAGCTAGACTATTCTCACGCGGTTAACCTTCTTGTTCTGCCACTTATACCTTCTAATCCTCTTACTCCTCCCGAACCCGCATGCGGCGCAGTAGCCTTTAGCGACGTTAAAGGCGTGTCTACCGCAGCGCCTGCACCTTATATGTGTCTTGCTCCTGCCGTGCTTACCCATTGAAGGCGTTCCTTTACCCATTAATAACCACCTCTAACCAGTACCGTCCTGAAGCGGCTAGAGCTCTGTGGGCGAAATAAGGACTACTGTGTCTCCCCTAATAACTATGGTTCCAAGCTTCCTCGTCGTTCCATCGCTTCGGAGCTCCTCAGCATCCTCTAGTACAATGTTGAGGTGCTGATCAAAGCTCTTCAGCTTACCCCTTACTTCTCGCTCACCCTTAAGCTTGATCAATACGATATTACCGAGGTACTCCTGTAGGAGCTTATGAGCAGTCTCAGCCACGTCTACTCATCTCCGCCTAAGTATTTGTTCCCTCCATTCAATCATAATGTCTATGCCTAGGAGTATTGGGTAATGTTTCCAAGTATATAAGTACTATGGATCACATATTCGTATGGCAATATAATAAGTCTCCCTGTACAATATGTATTCACGGAGCCATGTGGAGGGGATCCCTGGCTGAGCCGTGATGAGCTTTCGGTCGCCCCGAAGGTGATCATTATTGCCTAGGCGATGGGTGTTATCCAAGAAGGAGAGGAAGAAACTGGTCAAAGAACTCTCAAGCCTCTATCCAGGGCTAAGCCTGGACCCGTCTATGAAGATAGAGTATTACCAGTCCAAAGAAGCACCTCTACTCATAATAATAGATGGAGTACCGGCTTTCTTCAAGTACGAGGATAAATGGATCCCTCACCTAAAATTCCTGCTCAACAAGGGATATGATTGGATACCACGCGTGGTCGTAGACATGGGTGCAGTAGCACCTCTCGGCCGCGGCGCGGATGTTATGGCTCCCGGTATAAGGAGGATAATAGGAGAGTTCAGGGCTGGAGACCCCATAGCCGTTGTCGATGAGAAGTATGGGAAGCCATTCGTTGTAGGAATAGCATTGGTGGACTCGGTGAAGATCCCGGGTATGAAGCGGGGGAGGGCTGTCAAGAATATTCATCGTGTGGGGGACAGGGTTTGGCGTTTGCTCTGAGACACGATGTTAACCGGGGGGTTATACGGGATCGCATCCTCTGGAACAGACATGATATTTTTATAAAGACTACAATACCGTAGATAATGCCTAGCATAAACAGTAGAAGTAGGGGTGAATAGCTAGAATGCCTTTCAATGAGGGCGACTTCATAGTACTCGAGTACACTATAAGGGTTAAGGAGACCGGCAACATAGTCGATACAACCAATGAAGAACTAGCCAAGAAAGAAGGAATATATGAGTCAGGCAGGCTCTACGGCCCCGTACTTGTAGTTCTCGGGAAGGGCTGGCTTAACAAGTATGTTGAGGAGAAGCTAAAAGAGCTCGATATAGGTAGTGAGGCCGAGATAGAGGTTCCACCCGATAAGGCCTTCGGCGAGAGGGATCCTAACAAGGTCAGAGTATACAGTATAAGAGAGTTCAGGAGACGTGGGTACAGGGTACAGGTTGGAGACGTCGTAGAAGTCGGTGGTGAAAAAGGAATAGTTAAGAGCATAACCGGTGGCAGAGTGATCATTGATTTCAACCACCCGCTTGCCGGTAAGACCCTGATATACAAGGTTAAAATAGTCAAGAAGCTCGAGGATACTGAGGAGAAGATAAAGGGTCTTGCAAAGAGATATCTCCAGATACCTGAGGAGGAGCTGAAGATAGAGTATGATTCTGGCGAGAAAAAAGTCGTTATAGAGATACCGACGAAATACATGGCTAGAAGAGATATTCAGTACGCAAAGATACTTCTAGTCACCGATATCTATGATATGCTGAAAGACGAAGTAGACAAGATAGTGTTCCAAGAAGTCTTCACGAGGCGTAAGGAGGAGAAAGAAGAGAAGACTGAGGAGGCAGGCAAAGAGGAAGAACAGGGAGAAAAGGCTGAGGAGGAACCCGTAGAGGCGGAAGAGAAAGCCTAGGTTATTCCTGGGTAACTATTACTCTATAACACCTGTTTCTTTAGCCAGTCTCCACGCGGCTTCAGGGGTAAGCCCGTTTTCTCCGAGTATAGTGTATCTTTCAGGCCTTATCCGGTGCGCTATGGTTAAGGCTTTAACTATGATCTCAGCTGGTATGCCTAGTTCTCTAGCCGTCGTCGGCAACCCGATCTTTCTCATCACGGATCTGACCTTCTTCCAACGCTTATCACCGTATAGGTAAAGCATCATGATGGTTCCGACCCCGACCTGCTCGCCATGGAGTGCTTTACCCGGTGCCAGCATGTCTAGCGCGTGGCTGAACAAGTGCTCGGAGCCGCTGGCAGGCCTGCTGGAGCCGGCTATACACATAGCGACACCACTACTTATGAGTGCTTCGACAAGGATACGGATACCGTCCGGGTTACCGCTACGGATCAGCTCATGGTATCTAAGAACATGCTTGGCCGATAACAGTGCTAGCTGTGCAGCGTATTCTCCATAATATTCTCCTTTAAGCCTATGTGCCAATTGCCAGTCCTTAACAGCTGTTAGCTTCCCTATCAGGTCTCCGACGCCGCTGAGGTTAAGTCTTCTCGGCGCACCGGATATTATCGATATATCGGCTAAGATCAAAGTGGGGGTCACGGCGGGCATACTGGTTGGTTTCTCACGTCCCTTCAGGCTTGCGAAAGGAGACGTTATTCCATCATGGCTTGCAGCTGTAGGGATACTTACGAATAACCCGTTGTTCCTCGAGGCAGAGTACTTGGCTACATCGATTGATTTCCCACCGCCGACTCCGAGATAAACAGTTATGTTGCGCCTACCTGTTTCACTAGCTACTTTTTCGGCCACGGAGACATGTGGTGATTCAACAATCCATGTATTCACGTTAAACCCTGATTTCTTCAGCATCTCCTCTATGTTATGCGAGATCTTCCGGTATACGTTTGGCCCTGTAATCAAGGCTATCCGGTCATCGGTTGAAACATCTATTTCTTCGAGATAATTCGTGAGGTTAGAAACTACGTTGTTCCCGACAACAACTAGTTTCGGTAAAACTATCTTGTGATGACTACTGATCACTTTCCACACCAGCCAGTGGATAGATTATTGTCGCTACAAATGTATTTATAAATACGGATAATTAGATAGTTTGTGCATGGCATTTAGTCCTGGTAGCGGTGGTTATTAATGGTTAAAAAGACCGTGTCTAAGACGACGACCGTCGGCCTTATTGTTGGAGACTATGTCGTCCTAGCAGCCGATAAGCGTGCCACGGCAGGCAGTATGGTCGCGCATAACCGGGTTAAGAAGATACAGAAGATAGATGATCATGCCGCTATGACTATTTCTGGCCTTGTAGCCGATGCGCAGTACATTGTTGAACAAGCCAGGTATATATCTCGTAAATACAGCCTAGACCTCGGTAGACCAATAAGTATTAGGAGCCTCGCATCACAGATCTCGCTCATCCTCCAAGCATATCTCAGGATGAACCCCTTCATAGTACAGCTAATTATAGGCGGCTATGACACCTCCCCTCATCTCTTCTACGTAGACCTCTTCGGCAGCCTGAGCGAGGAGAAATACATGGCTACGGGCTCAGGCTCTCCCGTCGCATACGGCGTCCTAGAAGCAGGCTATAAAGACGATCTAAGCCTGGAGGAAGCAAAGGAGCTCGCATACAGAGCGGTCAAAGCAGCCACAGAGAGAGACAGTTATAGTGGAGAAGGAGTAGATATCGTAGTAATAGGCAAGGACACCTATATCGAGGAGACAAGGCTTTTCGAGAAAAAAGTCGTTAAGCTCCAATAAACATAGCGTTCCAGTAACAGATATGTTTTCTTATATAGGATATAATAAGGTATATTAAGCAAACAGTCATACTCACATATTGAAAATAATCGAGCACACCGTGCTCGATATTTCTAATCAAGCACAATACACCGATGTTCTAGTCGATCAATTTAATCAACGCAGTGGTGTTGAAGTGTGAAAAGACTAATAATAGATAGGGGCAGAACAACACTGCTTCGTCAGATCCTTGCAGAGCTACCGCCCGATATTGGGCTAACCAATATAGAGTTCGAAGGACCCGAGATAGTCTTGTATGTTAAGAATAGGAAGGCTATAGCCAACAAACTGGATCTTGTTAAGAACATAGCTAAGAAAGTTAGGAAAAGAGTCGTTATCCGCGTACATCCTGACGCCAGACTCCCTCCAGCTGAGGCTAAGGAGAAGATATTAGAGCTTGTACCCAAGGATGCAGGGATAGATCCTAATAGTATTGTTTTCGATAAAACACTTGGAGAAGTATGGATCAAGGCTGAGAAGCCGGGCATGGTTATAGGAAAAGGCGCCGTCCTACACCACTTGATACTGGCAGAGACGGGCTGGCGCCCAGAGGTTTTCAGGGCATCCCCGCTAGAGTCTAAAACACTCAATGTAATCATGACTAATCTTCTTAAACAGAGCGATTACAGGCTAAGGTTTCTGAGATATATTGGTGAGAGAATCCATAGAGACGTGATCTTCAAGAACAACTATGTTAGGATAACAGCACTTGGAGGATTCATGGAGGTAGGGAGATCAGCTATTCTCGTCGAGACAAGGGAGAGCAGGGTACTTCTTGACCTAGGCGTGAACGTGGGCGCGGGATCCGATCCCAATAGGGCGTATCCGTTTATAGATATAAGTCAGATAAGATTATCAGAGCTCGACGCTGTAGTTATAACTCATGCACATCTTGATCATTGTGGATTAGTGCCTCTACTATTTAAGTACGGGTATCGAGGCCCTGTCTACGTCACTAAGCCCACGCGTGAGCTCATGGCTATAATGATAAAGGATTACATAGAGGTTACTCAGCGCGAAGGGAAATACCTGCCCTACGGCGAGAAAGAACTCATGACAATGATACTCCACACAATACCGCTGGGATACAATGAGGTAACCGATGTAGCGCCCGATATAAAGGTGACAATGTATAATGCTGGCCACATCCTAGGCTCAGCAATAGTTCATCTACACATTGGGAGCGGACTGCACAATATTGTCTATACGGGTGACTTCAAATACGCGAATACAAGGCTTCTCGAGAGAGCCAATGACAAGTTCCCACGCGTTGAGACCTTGATAATGGAGTCAACATATGGTGCGACGAGACAGCAGAATAGGCGTGAGGCGGAGCAGGAGCTGATAAGCATTATTAAGAGAACCGTTGAGAGGCAAGGCATAGTCCTTATACCTGTCTTCGCCGTGGGTAGGGGACAGGAGATAATGCTTGTCCTCAGCGACGCGATCCAGCGTGGGCTCCTGCCAAGGGTCGACGTCTATATTGAGGGCTTAGTGAACGAGGTCACCGCTATACATACCCAGTATCCCGAGTACTTGAACCGTAATCTGAAAGACATGATATATCGTGGCGAGAACCCCTTCGTCGCAGACTACTTCCACATAATAGAGGGACATAAGGCTAGGCCTGACATAGTGGAGACTAGGCCTTCCATAATAATAGCGACGAGCGGTATGCTTACAGGCGGGCCGGCAGTAGAATATCTCAGGCTCATAGCTAGTGATCCCAGGAACTCCCTCGTCTTTGTCGGCTACCAGGCCGAGGGGACGCTTGGCAGGAGAATTAAGGATGGGCTCAGAGAGCTCCAGATGGTGATCGATAACAAGGTCGAGATAATCAGGATAAACCTGGAGGTCTACAGTATTGAAGGCTTCTCTGGACACAGTGATCAAAGCGAGCTCCTAAGATACGTACGTAATATATCGCCGAGACCGCGTACCATAGTGCTGAATCACGGTGAGCCCACTGCTATAATGACTCTTGCAAGACTAGTGTCCCGCCTAGTATCTAATCCTAGAAGCGGTTATTCAGGCTCTACACAGGTTTACACACCGAATATTCTGGACTCGATACACTTGACTGCGCGGAGGTGAACAGAGAATGGCTAGAAGGGTGTTGTTTCCAGGAAGGTTTCAGCCTTTCCATAACGGCCACATGAAGATCGTGGAGAAGCTTGCCGACGAGTTCGACGAGATAATAATAGTTATCGGTAGCGCTCAGGAAGGCTTCACCTGTAGAAATCCATTCACAGCCGGTGAGAGAATAGAGATGATCGATGAAACGCTCAAGGCTTCAGGGCTTTCCAGGGAACAATATATGTTGATACCTGTGCCCGATATACGTAAACCCCTGGCGTGGACAACGTTCGTCCTAGGTATGGTTCCGAAGGTCGATGCTGTCGCCACAGGTAATCCGCACGTAGAATACCTCTATAAGTGGTTGGGCGTAGATACGGTGAGGATCGAGCTCTATAATCCTCAGCTTTACAGCGGAACCGTGATACGTAGGCTTATGACTGTTAGTGATACATGGCGTGAAAGAGTCCCTGAGACTGTAGCTAAATACATTGACAGGATCGGTGGTGTAGAGCGGGTTAAGAGGGTCTGTAGGAATGCTTGTTGAGATTGATGGTAGCATAGGTGAGGGAGGAGGTCAGATACTAAGGTATAGCTTGGCTCTCTCCGCTGTTCTCCAAGTACCTGTCAGGATATATAATATCAGGGCTAAGAGGAGGAACCCGGGTCTTAGGCCACAGCATTTAACAGCTGTACGTGCTCTCGCAGAAATAACGGATGCTATTGTTCAGGGAGATAGAGTTGGTAGTATGGAGATAGTGTTTAAGCCGAGGACTAGGAAAGCAGGGGTCTTCGAGTTCAATATAGGTACTGCTGGTAGTGTCACTCTGGTTCTGCAAGCAGTTCTCCCAGCTCTTTTGTTCTCGGATAAGCCTTCTAAGATAACGATATCTGGCGGTACGGATGTGCCTTGGAGCCCCCCTATAGATTATATGAGATATGTATTTGTACATAATCTCCAGTTGTTCGGGGCCGAGGTAAAAATAGAGCTATTGAGACGTGGTCATTACCCGAGAGGCGGTGGCAAGATAACGGTGAACGTAGAGCCCGTGAAGGACTTTCTAAGGCCGATCAACATAGTTAGGCATAATGGTATCATAGCTGTGCGTGGTAGAAGCCATGCCGTGAGACTGCCTAGACACGTCGCGGAGAGACAGGCCCGTGCGGCAAGCACGATTATATCCGAGAAGCTAGGCGTTAAGCCATTAATCGATATCGAGTTCTACGAGAGACATAGGGATCCCCATCTAGGGCCTGGTAGTGGGATAGTCGTCTACGCGGACACGAGATCCGGTACTAGGCTGGGAGCTGATAGCCTGGGAGAGAGGGGTAAGCCTGCGGAGAAGGTAGGGGTTGAGGCGGCGTTAAAGCTTGTAGAAGATGCTGAGACTGGCATGGCTTTTGACAGGCATATGGCCGATATGCTTATACCGTATATGTTCCTCGCTAAGGGCAGAAGCGTTGCAGGGGTCGCTAAACTGACAAGCCATGCTTTAACAGCGATAAGGATCACGAAGATGTTCTTGAGGAATACCCATGTGGAGATCGAAGGAGAAAGGGATGATCCTGGTATTATCAGGGTAGACGGGATTGGATTTTCTCGATAAGCTTATCCTCGAGTATTTCTAATAACTTGTCAAGGCCGTATCCTTTCTCGGCTGATATAAGTAGTGGTTTATGGCTTGTTACCTCAACTATCTTTTTCTCGGCTTCTCTCAGTAGGTTCTGAGGGGTTATATCTATCTTGTTTATGACGACTATGATGTCAGTTGTTCCTATGACGTTTACGACGTCTTTATACACTGCTAGTTGTTCGTCTAATGAATAGTAAGTGTTAGGGTTTACGTCGAACAGGTAGATCAGCGTATCTGATAAGTGTTTAAGCGCTAGAACAGCTTTCATCTCTATCTCATTTTTCCTATCAATAGGTCTGTCGAGTAAGCCCGGAGTATCTATTAAAGTTATTTTTCCATATGGTCTTACCTCGATGTGTCCGGCGATAATGGTTTTTGTTGTGAAGGGGTATGGGCTTATCTCGGCTTCTGCTCTTGTTAGCTTTTTCAGTAGTGTTGATTTTCCCACTTGAGGCATCCCGGCTATTATGGCTACTAGGTCGCCCGTGATGTCGGGCATCCTTGAGATCTCCTTAATAGCCTCCTTAATCGCTTCCAGTAGCGCTCGATCTCTTTTGAGAAGTGATAACATTCTTCCTAGGCCTCCCCTGAAGGCTTTCTTTGCCTCTCCGCCTGTTAGACAGGATTTTATCTCTGTTCTTGTATCGCGGTATATCTTGTTGAGAATTCTCCTCTTCGCCCGGTATCTCCCAAGAAGATCCTCGGGTTCTCTCCCTGTCTTTACGAGGAATAATTCTTTATAGAATGGATGCATTTTGCTCACGGCGTCGAGAGCCTTGATTATCTTCTCTATGTCGGAGTCTATAACGGTGTATGCTGTTCCCAGTTTTGCTAATAGTGTGTTTTTGAACTGTAGTAGCGAGTTCTTACTCGTTTTTCGGGGAAGTGGAGGGATGGGTGTTGAACGCATACGGTTGTCTACACGTTCGTATGTTTCATCATATAGGGGTATCCAGTATTTTTTGAGCTTGTCAGGAGTTATTAGTTCGTGGTTCTTCATGGCGCATCTCTGTATGTCTTGTCTTCTCTAGTCTTGATGTTATGGCGGGTTAATATTTGCTGGTTTGATCCTGCTATGGATCTTCTTGGCGAGTCTTAATAGGCGCTTATAGCTCGTTGAACTAATATTAAATATATTGATCACACGGTGTTCTAGGGGAGGCCTTTTCTTTTTGTCGAGATAGGATAGTATATATGCCAGGGCGTATTTACTCCTCTCCGTCCTGGCTAGAGCTGCTGGGTAAACCCTCTCTATAAGTTTTAGATAGTGTTGGAGCTCGTGACGCAATCCTAGTTCTTCGATGTTTCTCTCAGCGTTGATTGTTGCGTCTGATTTTATGGTTTTTACGAGTTTTCCGGTGTTCAGGTATTTATCGTAGTCTATGTGTAGCCATGGTCTTCCCATAACATATTTTTGTACGAGATTATACCTTCTTATGTGTATGTAGTATTCTTTATGTCCCCCGTTGTGTCTGGCCGGCTCTGTTCTCCCAGTATATGATATATCGTTTTTCCTGTAGGGCGGGCTGTAGTCATATATTGTATCAATGACTGTTCCACAGGAGCTGCAGGTTACTTCTCCTCTTTCATAATCCCATACTAGGATGCCTCCACATAAAGGGCATCTATTGTCTTTCACCCTTAACACCGTTACAAGGGTAAGGCTTCTCTGTTATTTCTCGAGAACAGTGTATGGTAGCGCGCTCCGGGAGTAGGGCGAAACTATTCCTTAAGGCAGTGAAATAATTAATCTGTATAAGGATATATTAGATATGACGCCCCCCTGACACCCCTTGTAGAAGGGATAGGGATGAGGGCGGGGTCTCTGCTCCCCGGGTCAATCTATTTAAGCCAATAACTTCTTACTAGTTTCACGGATAATTCGATGGGGAAGAACAATGGATGGTGTAGGGACTGTTCTAGGTATTAAAGCCAAGGATGGTATTGTACTGGCTGGTGAGAAAAGATTAACATATGATGGATTCGTCCTCAGTAGAAATGTTCGCAAGGTCCATCCCATAACGAACCATATAGGAATAGGTGTAACTGGCCTTATGGGCGACGCCCAGGTATTGTTGAAGATGTTGAGGTTTGAAGCTAAAAACTATGAGCTTCAGCATAACAGGAGAATACGTGTTAGAGCAATGGCTAAAATGGCCTCGATAATCCTATACTCATATAAGCTAATGCCTATGATGACAGAGACTATAATCGCAGGTGTTGATGATAAGGGGCCGCAGTTATTCGTCCTTGACCCTGTCGGTAGCTATATAGAGGACAAGTATGCTGCACTCGGCTCAGGTGGTCCGTTAGCTCTCGGTATATTAGAGAAGGAATACAGTGATGATATAAGTGTTAAAGAAGCCTCTGAGTTAGCGGTAAGCGCTATTGAAGCTGCTTTGAAAAGGGATGCGATGTCGGGTGACGGGATAGATTTATTGATCATAACAAAGGACGGCTACGAGCTCAAAGAGTATTTGTTCAAATAAAGCCCAGGATTAATATATAGGTCACTTGGCTTGCCCAAATTCTTCGACTACAAGAGAGCTATCAGAATCCAGAGGATCCTCGCGGAAAAAGTATTTGCTAGTCTGGATAATCCGCCACACATATCTCCTGATAGCGTGAAATACGTTGCTGGAGTAGATGCTGCATATTCTAAGGGGTACATGTACGGTGTAGCTGTTCTTCTCGAATATAGGACGGGCGAACTACTACGGTATAGTGTTGTGAAGAAAAAACCACCTATACCATACGTACCCGGCCTTTTAGCGTTCAGGGAAGCACCAGCATACATAGCGGCTGTTAAAAAGCTTGGCTTAAAGCCTGATGTAATTGTTGTCGACGGTCACGGCATATCTCATCCTAGAGGGCTTGGGATAGCGAGCCATATTGGCTTAGTACTCGATACACCAAGTATCGGTGTAGCTAAGAAGAAGCTCTACGGTGAGGTCAGGGAGGAAAATGGTGAAGTATATCTCTATGCGCATGGATTTAGAGCTGCAAAGATAATCAACCATAGAGGCCAGACACTCTATATCAGTATGGGCTATAAGATAAGCCTTGAAGACGCATGGAATATTATCAAGTACACCCTGACGCCTAAATATAAGTTACCCTTACCAACTGCTCTAGCCGATAGGATCTCAAAGGAGATCGCACATAGGCGCAGGGAGCACTGATAATTATTATATAGGCGTGTAAAAATCCACAAAAACAGGGTGGGCCCGTAGCCTAGCCTGGATAGGGCGCTGGCCTGCGGCCCAGAGAGCACGGGGTGGATAGCCAGAGGTCCCGGGTTCAAATCCCGGCGGGCCCGCTACACTTCAGTGCTCCGCCGTTATCATCACATCTCAGCCCCAAAGCTCTTCATCATAGAAGCACAATGATATTCTATAAATTATTCTCTATTAATACTGCATTACCGGAGAGGATGATGACAACCTCCGACTCTGAAATACTCGGCTCGATGGTGTTGAGGCCCTGCGATACTGACTCCTTAGTGTTTTAGATCGATGAGCATTTTCTCAATAACCTATATGTTTTTACAACTCTACTTGCAAGCTTATATGGTATGCTTAGAGCGTCTGCTAGATCTTTCGGCGTGAATTCTGTTCCTCCGGCATTAGTTATTAGTTCTTCTAATCTATTGACAAGTTCTTCTGGAACGCTGTAAGAGGTTATCCTTGTTCTCCTCAATATTATGACGAAGTATGTTGCTCCAAGTTTCAACACATATTCTCTATTATGTCTACATAGCTGGAGCTTTAGCTCGTCTATTAACGGCCTATAATCTTGTTCTATAACGTATTTATCGCCAGACCTGTCTATTACCCCGTATTTCTGGAGCCACCACAAAGCCCTCTTTATTATCGGTGTTCTTACACTGAGTGACTCCCTTAGCTCGCTGATAGATGCTCCTCCCAATCCATGTATCTCATAGATAAAGGGTATCAGCCATGGCCTCCTAGTCAGTACTACTAATAATATCTCACGCTTGGTCGGTTCTCTCTTAAGCATCGCTACCTACCCGTTATACCTTAATATTTAAGGCATAATAACTATGCTTTTACAAAAGAGTATCTTGGGTGTTGAAGCAATGAGTGCGAGTGATTATAAGGTTAAGGATATGGGGCTTGCAGAAGCAGGTAAGCTAAAGATATACTGGGCGGAGAAACACATGCCTGTCCTTATGCTTCTCAGAAAGAAGTATGGAGAGGAGAAACCGTTTAAGGGGCTGAGGGTTTCAGCTGTACTACACGTTACTAAGGAGACAGCTGTCCTGATGAAGGCGATTAAGGATGCGGGTGCCGAAGACGTCGTATTAGCTGCGAGCAACCCGTTGTCAACACAGGATGATGTTGCAGCGGCACTTGTTGAATATGGGATAAGAGTGTATGCATGGAGAGGACAGTCCAGCGAGGAGTATTATTGGTGTATTAGGAAGGCTGCGGAGAATGAGCCGGACATAATACTCGATGATGGCGGGGATTTCCACGCCTTAATACATAAGGAATATCCTAAGTTAGCCTCAAAAATGATTGGTGGTACAGAAGAGACTACTACGGGTGTGATAAGGCTTAGAGCGCTTGAACGGGACGGTCTTCTAAAATATCCCGTTATAGCTGTGAATAATGCTTATACAAAGCACTTATTCGATAACAGATACGGTACTGGGCAGAGCACGTTTGACGGCATACTCAGAGCTACGAACGTGTTGATCGCTGGTAAAGTGGTTGTGGTTGCAGGATATGGATGGGTGGGCAGAGGAATAGCTATGAGAGCACGTGGGCTGGGAGCTAGGCGTGTCATAGTCACCGAGGTAGACCCTATCAGGGCGCTCGAAGCAGTGTTTGATGGTTTCGAAGTAATGCCTATGATCGAGGCCGCTAAGGTAGGGGATATATTCGTGACGGCTACCGGCGATAAAGCCGTGATTCGGAAAGAACATTTCGAAGTAATGAAGGATGGCGCAATACTAGCTAATGCTGGACACTTCAACGTAGAGATATGGATACCTGATCTCGAGGAGCTAGCTGTATCTAAAAGGGTTATTCGCCCTAATGTGACGGAATATATACTGCGTGACGGTAGATCGCTTTATCTGTTAGCAGAAGGAAGACTAGTAAACCTTGTCGCGGCAGAAGGTCATCCCAGCGAAGTAATGGATATGAGTTTTGCCAATCAATTCTTGGCTGTAAAGTATCTTAATGACAACCGCGGTAGACTCCCTCCTAGAGTGCTGAACCCGCCTAGAGAGATTGATGAGAGAATAGCTAGGCTAAAACTAGAATCAATGGGTATAGAGATCGATAGGCTCACACCAGAGCAAGAAAGATATCTAAAGTCCTGGCAGCTCGGAACATAAATGTTTTTATCACAGCACAATCGCTAAAGCTATATATCCCCCTAGCGAGAATCAAGATAAAATGGGCCTGGGGGCCCGTAGCTCAGCCAGGTAGAGCGCCGGGCTCATAACCCGGTGGTCGGGGGTTCGAATCCCCCCGGGCCCACCTTCTCCATGTCTAATATAGTACTCGACGATCTTCTCGAGCGGCGCAACATATCTTGTTAGAACACGATCCCCTACTCGGCCCTGCTCATACACATAATAATAGGTCCTAACAGTCCCATCACTCAGCTTCTTCCTAACCCGTTTAACTACAAACCTACGCCCCATCACAACCACGATAGAAACATTCTCCGAGCCAACATATGTAGTTAACCCACGACCCAAATTCAACCACACCCATAATGGTCCTTAAGTAGCTCAAAAACACGGGTATCAAATGATTCCATAAGTTTTTCGCTTACGTCCTTATAGATCCTGTTCATTTCATTAACTAAGTCCAAGCTAGTCTTGTTCCTTAGTTTCCAGATTTCCAGCAACCTCTTTGCGGAGTCTGGCTCATATAATGAAAGCTTATTTAGAACATCGAGCTCCTCGTCTTCACTTATATCATTGCACTTAATTTTACTCAAGTCTGGGATGTTTATATTCTCGTGTTTACTCAACTCGTATGCAGCTATGACAATTAGCGGTGGTAACGTTTGGAATATATTGGTAGGTCCATAGAAATCGACTGTGCTCTGTACGATCAATCTATTAATTATTTCATTGTCACTAAGGTATTCGTTTTTCCAATCCTTTATTCTGGATACATAGGCTGTAATTGCAGCTTGGATAGTACCCAATATATATGAAGATAAAGCCTTACTAAACAAGCATATTAATACTGCTGATTCTTTGAAAAGTCTGTATCTTATCGACGCGATTATTAGTTTGGCATAATCTAGGAATATACCTTGTATTGAAAAATAAATGAGCCTTACATACTGCATAGATCTAAGTCTGTATATAACCTTGTTCTTAACTCTCTTCTTCTCAACAATTCCGCTATTTACGAGAAGCTTTAGTCTACGATTTATTGTTTCCTTGGGTTTATGGAGAAGCCTGACAAAATCAGTGAAACAATAGCCTTCAGGCCTTAATGTTAGAAGTGCTATTATTTTTTGGATTAATGGATCATTATTATGGCTCATCTTCAGGTGCCTCAGTCCAATTGAATAGACTACTGTCTAATCTAATAGTCTATTTAATATTAAAAGTAATAAAAATTATATGGTGCATCCACAATGGTAGGTAAAACTCTACGTATTGTTAACGTGTATAAGGTGGGTCCAAAGAAAGTTGCAAGAATTAGCGGGGGGCTTGCAGGGATCTATTTACCTAAAGATCTAGCGTTTCTCAGGGGCAAGAAAGTGATGATTACTATAGAGGTTCTCGAGGAGAGTGATGATTAATGATTAGGCGCTTGATCGCCTTTCTTGCAGTCTTTGTTATCTTTATGGTGCTAGTTGAGCCTGTTTATCCGGCGGTTTCTAGTCTTGATTATGTATGGGGGCGCTTTCCCTCGAATATTAGGATTGTCGGGGTTAAGGATCTGAGTAAGGACGATAATTTAGAGAATGGTGATTGGTTCCAAATAGTATATGAGATCAAGGTATCGAAGCTATTCTATCAGGGTGAAGACTATGTTAAGCAGCAGGTGGTTCAGCATTTCGAGAAATTCCTCGGTAAGATCATAAGGGAGCATCCCGAGCTTAGGATCTATTATGCAGAGTATAAGTGTTATAAAGTCGATGGTAACCCGATTGTTCAGAACTACTACTATCACGTAAGGATAATTGGTCATGTTGAACCCATTACCCTTAGTAATGGTACTAAAAAGTTGATCGGATGGGTAGGAGTAGCAGTAATAATTGCTTTAATACTAGCTTGTATCATTGCATCCATCGTTCTTGTACAGCAGCCTGCAGTCCAAAAGTTATTGGTGTCTGTAGGTGAGGCTATTCATTCTGTAGCTTCAAACATGTTTACAATGCTTGTGTTATTACCAATAGTATTGCTCATGTTGATAGTCCTAGTCTTGCTTCTAGGAAGAAAAACGTGAACGAGGCTAGGAAATCATGACTTATGCTCAGGAGACCTTGTTTAGATGGCTTGTAGGCCTCGGGAAACCTAGGAATAATTGGCCTAATCGTGATGACTATGTTCCAGTATACCTGGTGCTTTACAATATTCCCAGTGAAGAAGGTAAATTCTATGTTGAGCGACGCCTGGATAATGGACAGAAGATAAAAATAAAGATCGTTCCAGACGTTATCATAAATAAATTAAAGAACTTAAGGTTCAAATTCTATAAGATCCTTTGTAAGCACCATGTAGTGGAGACAAGGCTAGGCCGTATCGTTGATCGCGACGAAATACCTTCGCTTCAAAAGGAACTCGATAAGTGGACCAGCGAATTCATACAGATACAAGTTCTCTTGGATGACTTTCTCGCTATGCCATGGATTTACAAGGAATGGGAAGAGATACAGAAAAATATATCACTTTATAAAATAGAATGGCCCCCCAAGGATCTAAATATAATCAGGGACTTCTACCTACGAATAGAAGGACCTATATTTCTACCTAAGAAGCTCTACGACTCACTCATTCTCAGAGCAAAGTCAAAACAATAAATCAGGCGAATATTAATGATCTCAAGGCTTATAATATGCGATCGCCCTTACAGTTTTGCCCTCGACATTAATGTCTGTAATAGTTACCTCGAGGTAATCTCCCTCTTTGATGCCGAGAACACTTGCGAATGCAGAGGGCAATGTGACATAGAGCGATTTATAGGTTTTGCCAGCCTTGGGTATTATTTTCGCTTGTACTTTAACTCGAGGCATAATTTCACCATGAATTTTGTTATAGAATTTGATATAAAAACACTCCTACAAGAAGATGTAACAGAATTTAGTAACAAAAAGTATTTAAGCAGAAAGTATCAGAAGTTAGTAACAGAAAGAGGTGGAAAACATGATCCTTTATACATTATATGAGGAGCTAAGAACCAGTAATAAGTCCGCAGATGAATTCGAAGAACTTCTTAGAATACTTGCTCAGGTGGAAGCAAAAGTAAGATACGAGACCCTTATCCAAGTACTAGAGGTTATATCTAAGGCGAAGAGCGAAAACCTGGATCTAAAGGATCTCGAGAACATTATTGCGGACTGGATATCTGAT
>Ga0256835_1000099_pt1 | contig 69512 bp, 72 predicted proteins | sample PIR30metaG_FD_185972 | JGI IMG/M metagenome (GOLD analysis project Ga0256835, IMG submission 185972) | Hydrothermal vent microbial communities from East Pacific Rise, Pacific Ocean - PIR-30 | ecosystem: Environmental > Aquatic > Marine > Hydrothermal vents | place: Pacific Ocean: East Pacific...
TAATGATTTTTTTCTGATTAATCCATCTGTTTAACTGAACTCTGATGTATTTAGGGTCCCCCATAGAGGATAAAAATCCTGTATTAAATACAGGGTTGTTCGATGTGATTTTTAACAAGTCAATCCATTTCATAGCATAATATTATCATAAATGATAAGTTAATGCAATATAAGAGAGATATATTTAATATTATATATCAAGTAATTAATCGTCAATGGTCTCTGTTTAGAGAATAAGGATTGACTTATCTGTTTTCTATCGCTTTTTTTAAGGATTTTATCTGATTATCTATTTTTTTATCTAAATTATTTATATTACCGCCTCTTCTTTTTACTCTCCTCAGTCTTGTTTTGAAATTTTTAAGTCTGTTTATAGCCCTTAAAGTTAAATTTCTTACTTTTGATGAAATTTTACTGTCTTTATTTTTATTTTCTTTGTAATAATTAGTTACACATTCGGAAATTATCTGTGTCCAAGGAGAACATACCACTATAGCCGTTCCCCAAGCACCGGGATCAGTATCTTCATAATGGGTCATCGGATTGGTAACTTTTGTTTCTTTACATATACATTGTTCATAATTACAAAAATCAAAATAACAAGGGATATTCGCTTCTTTGTTTTCTTTAATACATTGTTTATACTTTTGATAACAATCAAAATCAAATCTTTTCTGAGAGAAACTCAGGGAAAGGAAGAAAACCAAAATCATGAAAACAATAGAAACTTTTTATCATAACTTTCCTCCATTAAAAGTAATGTTTACAATATTCCGTATAATATAATTGTTTGATTTTTTAGTAAATAAAATATTGCTTAAAATGATACTCTTATGAAAAATCCGAGGTTTTTTATGATAGTAGATTATTATATCTCTTTTTCACTTTTGGCTATAACAAGTGCTGCCGCAGCATCTCCGAGGACATTGCTTACTGTTCTCAGCATATCGAGAATCCTGTCAACTCCCAAAATCAGGGCTATCCCTTCAACAGGAACATTTATTGCTCTTAAAATCATGGCAAGAGTTATGATACCGACTCCGGGAACACCTGCGGTTCCTATTGAGGCAAGGGTAGCGGTTAAAACTATGGTAATCTGTCCGCTAAGTCCGAGATGAATCCCGTAAACTTGAGCTATGAAAACAGCGGCTACACCTTGATATAAGCCTGTTCCATCCATATTAATGGTGGCTCCGAGAGGTAAAACAAAGCTTGAGATATATGACGGGACTTTGAATTTTTTTTCAACTGTTTCCATTGTAACGGGTAGGGTTGCGTTGGAGGATGATGTTGAAAAAGCCAATAGCATAACTTCTCTCATTTTTTTCAGAAACTCTCTTATACTTATTTTACTGAGAAATTTTACAAAGAAAGGCAATATTATAAAAGTATGAATGAATAAAGCTAAAATCACCGTTATTGAGTATGTAAACAGAGTAAGAAGAATTTTGTATCCGTATTTACCGATAATAGCCGCAAGAAGGGCGAAAACACCGTAAGGGGCAAACTTCATTATAATATCAACGACTTTTATACTTACATCACTGACAGAATTAAAAAACTTTAATAGAGGCTCTCCTCTCTCCTTCGGTAGCAGAGTTAAGGCGATTCCGAATATTATGGCTATGAAGATTACTTGTAACATATTTGCCTTTGTAAATGATTGCACGGGGTTTTTGGGAACTATATTAACGAATGTATCGGTAATAGATGTTTTTTCCTTTACTTTATTTATGTTTATTTTATCCGTTTTTACATAATTTTGATAAAGTTGTTGTTTTGTCTCTTTTTTTATATATTTTCCGGGCTGTAAGATATTAACCGCCAAAAGTCCGATTATTATGGCGATAATTGTTGTGCCGAAATAAAAAAGGAGAGTTTTCGCTCCTATTCTCCCGAGCTTTCTTATATCTCCGAGGCTTGCTGTTCCTACAAACAGGGAAGAGAACACAAGGGGTAAAACAATCATTGTTATCAGTCTGAGAAAAATATCACCGACAGGTTGCAATAATACCGCTTTTTCCCCGACTAAGACTCCGAAAAGAACTCCGAATACCAAACCCAATATTATTTTTGTATGAAGCTCCATATTTTTCCAAAACTTCATTCTTTTTCTCCGATATATATTTTTCTCCCGATTCTTCTATCATAATCGGATGCAAAACCATTTCCCGAAAATTTATTTATGATATTATCGAAAATATTCATCTGTGAATCTATATAATCGGCAAAATGCAGGGCAAGAGCCTCTCTTGTCATGGGAACCTGATATGAACCGAATTCATAAGAACCATGATGAGATATGATAAAATGAGTTAATTGGGTTAATAATTCTTTAGGAAAACCTATTATCTGCTGCGCTTCCTCTTTAACTATTTGAACACCTATTATTATATGTCCGAGAAGCAAACCCTCTTCTGTTTCCGATTTTTCATTAACATCTTTTATCTCTTTTATCTTACCTATATCATGAAGAAAACCACCCATGACTAATAATTCTTTGTTTAATGAATATTTTTCTCCGAGAAAAAGAGCTATCTCCACAACCGAGAGAGTATGTTCGAGAAGACCGCCTACATAGCTGTGGTGAATTTTTTTTGCTCCGGGCCAATTAAGAAATTGGGTTTTATATTTTGTTGATATCCTTTTTATAAGTTCAAGAAGAAAACTGTTGTGAACCTCTTTTTTAAGTATGTTCTCAAGTTTTTCCCACATTTTTTCGGGAGTTTCCTTTGATGAAGGCAATATATCGGTAGGAGAGATTTCATCTTCAAAAATTTCTCTTATCTCTTTTATTTTCAACTGTTTATTATTATTGTATGTTTCAACCAAAGCATCAATAAACACTATTTTTCCCTCATTTATTATCTCTGATATTTTTTCCGCATTTTCCCAAATCTTACCGTTGATTTCCCCTGTTTTATCCTCGAAAGTCAAATCAAGATAATCTTTGCCGGTTCTTGCAGTTCTTTTGCTTTTGTTCTTTAAAACATAATACCATTTGACGGAATCACCGGTTTTTAAATCTTTTATATAAGCTTTATCCATTATTTTTTTCAGCCCATAATTTAACGAGGTTAATGATAACATCAACTGCTTTTTCCATGGATTGATAGCTTATCCATTCCCTTTTGGAGTGAAAATTGTGTCCCCCCGTAAAAAGATTGGGTGTCGGAATCCCTTCAAATGTAAGTTTGGCTCCGTCTGTTCCGCCTCTTATGGGAGTTCTGATAGGACTTATTCCCGAATTTTCGATAGCTTTTATTGCAAGATTAACAACTTCGGGATTTTGATCCAATATCTTTTTCATGTTTCTGTAAGATTCTTTTACCTCCACCGTATATGCTGCTCCGGGGAATTTTTCAACCGATTTTTTAACCAACTCTTCCAACATATCCTCTTTCTGTTTTAACCCCTCTTCAACAAAATCTCTGATAATAAAAAATATGGTTGTTTCTTCTTCATTTCCCGATACTTCCACAGGATGAATGTAACCCTCTTTTTTATCTGTTGTTTCGGGGCTCATATCTTTCGGTAAATTCGCAAGAAAATCGCCCGCAATTTTTATTGAATTGACCATCTTTCCTTTTGCATAACCGGGATGAACATTGATTCCCTTTATCTTTATTATCATTGAGTCAGCATTAAAATTTTCATCTTCTATCTCTCCGTCGGCGCCACCGTCTATGGTATAGGCTACTTTTGCTCCGAATTTTTCTTTGTTAAATTTAACTGTTCCTCTGCCGATTTCTTCGTCAGGGGTAAAAGCTATTCTTATTTCCGGTCTTTTTATCTCGGGGTGTTCGATGAGATATTTAACCGCTTCCATTATTTCCGAAACTCCGGCTTTATCATCTCCTCCGAGAAGAGTTGTTCCGTCCGAAGTTATAATATCTTCCCCTATATGTTTTTTAAGTTCTTCATCCTCTTTTATCACCACTGTTTTATCTCCGGGGAGAACAATATCCCCTCCCTGATAATTTTTGTTGACAATGGGGTTTACATTTTTTCCGGATACAGCCGGAGCCGTATCAAGGTGAGATATTAAGCCGATTGTTTGTTTATTATTATCCATGTTTGAAGGAAGGGTGGCATAAACATAACAGAATTCATCAACCTCAACATTTTTCAGCCCCATATCTTTTAACTCTTTCTCCAATATTTCAGCCAAATCAAACTGTTTTTTTGTTGATGGTGTTGATTCGCTTTTTTCATCAGATTGAGTATCAACCTTTACATAGGATAAAAATCTTTCCAATAAAGTTTCATATTTATTTGACATTATTACCTCCTATAATTCTTTTAATTGTTCCTGACAATCTCTGTTTTGCTCTTTTATCTTTTGTATTATATGTTTTACAGCTTTAATTAAAGGGAAAAAATTCTCTTCTATTGATTTCGGGCTTCCTGGAAGATTTATGATTAGGGTTTTTCCCGATAGTCCTGCTACTGCTCTTGAAATGGATGCCATGGGTGTTTTTTTTAATCCGTTAGCAACCATTGCATATTCAAAACCGGTAATCCTTTTATCTATAAATTCCAATGATACATCGGGTGTTATATCCCTGTCCGTTATCCCGGTTCCACCCGAGGTTATTATAAAATCAAAGTTATTTATATTATTGGTAAATTCTTTCCTTAGAATATCCTTGTCATCGGGAATAATGATTTTCTCCTTGACGGCAAAGCCCTCATTGATTAAAAACTCTTTTAGTATCTCACCGCTTTTGTCCACTCTTTCTCCTCTCGAACCTTTATCACTAAGGACAATCACTAAAGTTTTTATCATCACAAAATTTATAATATTTGGGAAGTGATGTCAAGTAAAATATTTTTGAAACGGATTGATTTTAAAAGACTGATAATTAATATAGGATATCCGTTCGGATGATTTATTTTATGATTTATAATCCGAGAGAACATAGGATTTTAACCTTTTATTATTTATAATGGACTGATTTTCACTATTTTGATTCGGTTTTCTTATTCTCATAAAAAATTATATATCATTGTTGACAATCTTGCTGAAAATAGTTATAAATAAATATATTATTAACAAGGAGGATTAGATGATTAAAGAATTAAACGGAAAAAAGTATGAACTTAGCGATGATGGTTATTTAAAGGATTGGAAACAATGGGATGAAGATATTGCAAAAGCATTTGCCGAAGAGCTCGGAATAGGTGAACTAAATGAAAATCATTGGAAGGTTATTAATTATTTAAGGGATTATTATGAAAAGAATGAAGTTTCTCCGAGTCTCAGAAAAATTACAAAAGAGAGTGGGGTGTCCACAAAAGAGATGTATTCGCTCTTTCCGAACGGACCTGCAAAAAAGGCTGCCAAGATTGCCGGTTTGACAAAACCCAAAGGTTGTATTTAGGAGTAATTATAATGGAAAATCAAAATTATGAGCCCATTAAAAAAGTTTCGATTATTATCTCAAAAGGTTCGCTTGTTGATGTATATCCCGGGCTAATTATGGCTAATGGTGCGAGAATGGAGGGGATAGAAGCAAGTTTGTTTTTTACTTTTTTCGGACTTGATGCAATCATAGATAAAAGAATGGATAAACTTAAAGTCCCCACCGTGGGAAATCCCGCAATGCATATGGCGAGCATATTGGGGATTATTCCGGGAATGTCCGCTATTGCAACGATGATGATGAAGAGAGAGATGGAAAAGCTTGATATACCCCCCGTCAGAGAGTTTATAGAGATGATTCATGATGCGGGAGCAAAACTTTATGCGTGCAAAGCCACTGTTGATATGTTTCATTTAACTGAGAAAGATTTTTGCGAACAGGTTGACGGAGTTCTTACAGTGGGAGAATTTTATGAAATATCTGCGGGAGCTCAGATAATATACACATAATAGGAATAAAATTATTTTTTATCCCTTTCTATAATAAGCTCCGCTACTTTTTGCCCGATAAAAGCATACCTTTGGATATGGTTATTTCATCAAGTTTCATGTTTTTCTCCTTTTGTTTGCTCATCTTATCCCTCCTTTTTATCCTTTTTTTTAAAATAATCCTCAATAGCCGCTTTTATTCCTTCCTCAGCTAATAGAGAACAATGCATTTTAACGGTCGGAAGTCCGTCAAGAGCTTCTGCAACCGCTTTATTTGTAATTTTCAGAGCTTCATCTATAGGTTTGTTCAATACCATTTGAGTAACTTTTGATGATGTGGCTATAGCTGCAACGCAACCGAAAGTTTTAAATTTTACATCAGTAAGTATTCCGTCTCTCACTTTAATATATATCCACATCATATCTCCGCATGTGGGATTACCCACTTGTCCTATTCCGTCAGCATCTTTTATTTCACCCATATTTTTAGGGTTTCTAAACTCCTCAATAACTTTTTCACTATAATCAAGCATTTTAACCTCCCATAAATATTGTTAATTAATTCGGCTCCACTTCATATCCGGCTTTATTTATTGCGTTAACAATCATACGATAATCGGTATCACCGTCAACAAAAACCATCTTTGTCTTTAAATCTATTACAACATCCGTAACACCATTCAATTTATTAATACTCTCTTTAATGGCATCAACGCAACCCATACATTGAAGCCCGGAGACTTTTAATTTAAACTTCATTTTTTTCTCCTTTTTTGATTTTATTCTTATTTGAGGCAAAAAGATTATTAAAAGTAATAAAACCGATGAAAAAATCTTAATCCATACAGGGATGAATTTTCCCCCTCCGGAAAGTATGGAGCTATTATCACCGGCTATTCTCCATATATAATCAAAAATTAATCCTGAGGCGGTTGATATGATTACAATCATAAAAAGATAGAGAGCGGCGAATTTTTTTCCGAGTTCTTTATATACGAAAGTTATTGTTACTGTATTCGTAGCGGGTCCTGCGATAAGAAAAGCGAGAGCGGCTCCGGGGTTAAGCCCTTTCCAAATCATGGCGGCTGCAATTGGAATTGAACCTGTGGCGCAAACATAGAGAGGTATGGAGATTAAAAGCATAATAGGGTAGGATATCCAGGGATTTGAAAGATATCTCATGAAAAAATCCGATGGTATGATAGCAGTGATTGCTCCTCCGAGTAAAACACCGATTATAAGCCATTTTCCTATCTCTTTGGGAAGATAAAAGAAACCATAGTTAATAATCTCCAAAACTCCCCCTTTCTTCCCTTTTTTAGGTGCACTCGTTTCAATAATTTCCCCCTTATCTTTAATAAACAAAGCGGAACCTCCGAGTAAAAGTCCTCCGATTAAAGCTGCAAGAGGTCTGAAAACAGCAAATAAAATTCCGAGAAAAGCATAAGTGGCAAAAATGGAATCAATACCGGTTGTAGGAGTTGAAAAAAGAAAAGCGAGAACAGATGGTTTTTTTGCGCCATCCCGTTTTAAAGAAGCTGCTATCGGGATAACTCCGCATGAACAGACGGGTAAAGGAATACCGAATAAAACAGATTTGATAACCGATGAAATATTTCCTTTACCAAGATGTTTTACTATTAAATCTTTTCCTACAAACACATGAAGAATACCGGCAAATAAAAATCCCAAAAAGAGAAAAGGGGAAACATCAAGAAGTAATAACCAAGATTCCTTTAAAATTTTTACTAAAATATTAAAAATCATATATTCACCATCCTTTCGAGAGAATTTCTTGCGGAATTTATAATACTTTCAGAAATAAAAATCTCATATCTTTCATTAAAAAGCGAATTATATATATCTTTTAAACTTGTTTTTTTCATATTAAAACAGAGCTTAGGTTCTCCGAGAGAATAAAAATCTTTCTCGGGATTCTCTTTATTGAGACGATATATTAATCCTGATTCCGTTCCTATGATAAATCTTTTTTTATCGGATTCCGCAGCTCTTTTTAAAATTCCCGATGTTGACAAAACGAAGTCCGCTTCTTTTAAAACTTCTGGTGGAGATTCCGGATGAATAAGAATCTCCGCATCAGGATATTTTTCTTTCATTCTTAAAACTTCATATTTATTAAATCTATTATGGACATAACAAAATCCGTCATAAGGAATAATCTCCTTTTTCGTATGAAGAGAAACCCAATTGGCAAGATTTTTATCAGGTAAAAAAACCACTCTTTTTTGTTTTAAAGAGTTGACAATTTTGATTGCATTCGAAGATGTGCAGCAAATATCAACTACGGATTTTACTTTGGCATTTGTATTAACATAAGCTACGAAAGCGGCATCAGGATACTCTTCTCTGAGTTTCCTTACATCATCCGATGATATTTGATCAGCCATAGGGCAGCCTGCATCTTTAACGGGGAGAAGAATTTTTTTATCGGGAGAGAGAATCTTAGCGGTTTCCGCCATAAATCTGACTCCTGCGAAAACTATAATTGAAGCGCCCGATTTTTTCGCTATCTTTGAAAGTTCAAGAGAATCTCCGACAAAATCCGCAATTTCCTGAACTTCCGGTAATTGATAATTATGGGCGATTATTATAGCATTTTTATCCTTTTTTAATTTTGATAAGGTTTCTTTTGTGCTTTTCATCTTTTCCCCCATAAAGGTGAGATTGATCTCAATTTTTCAACGATAGGAGGTAAAACTTCAATCACTTTATCAATATCTTTATAATTATTGTATTTCCCGAGACTAAACCTTAAACTTCCGTGGGCGTGTTCAATTGGCACTCCGACAGCAAGAAGAACATGGGAGGGGTCAAGTGAGCCTGATGCGCAGGCTGAACCGGAGGAAACAGAGATTCCTTCAAAATCAAGAAAAGTTAACATCCCTTCACCCTCAATATATTTTATGGCTATATTAAGAGTATTATAAAGTCTATTTGAAGGATGCCCGTTTATAATTATTTCGGGAATCCTTTTTATAAGCTCATTCTCTAATTTATCCCTTAAAGGTTTGATTTTATCTTTTTCTTCTCCCATCTCTTCCATTGCAATCTCAGCTGCTTTTCCCGCACCAACGATTCCTGCAATATTTTCGGTTCCGGCTCTTTTACCTCTCTCCTGCATCCCCCCGTGTAAAAGAGACTCAATCCTAAGCATCTTCCTTATATAAAGAGCACCCACACCTTTCGGGCCGTAAAATTTATGAGCTGACAGTGAAAGAAGATCAACTCCCAAATCATTTACATTAATTGGAATTTTACCGACAGCTTGAACAGCATCAGTATGAAAAATCACCCCTTTTTCTCTGGTTATTTCGGATATCTCTTTAATGGGTTCCATAGTTCCTATCTCATTATTAGCATACATAATAGAGACAAGAATTGTGTCATCTCTTATGGTTTTTCTTACGGAATCAGGATTAACAATACCGTATCTGTCAACAGGAAGGTATGTAACATCAAACCCTATTTTTTCCAAAAATTTACATGTATGCAGCACTGCATGATGCTCTATTGATGAAGTAATAAGGTGTTTTCCTTTTTTCATCAAAGAAAATGCGATTCCTTTTATAGCATGATTGTCAGACTCACTTCCGCCTCCCGTAAAAATTATCTCTTTCGGTGCGGCTCCGATAAGAGTTGCCAATTTCTCCCTTGAATCTTCTATTGCTTTTTTTGTTATTTTTGATTTTTGATAAAGAGAGGATGGATTATGAAACCTGTCGGATAAAAATGGTGCCATAGCTTCCGTAACTCTCGGGTCAATAGGTGTGGTGGCATTATAATCAAGATATATCTCTCTCATTATAACCTCCGTATAAATTAATAATATGAATAATATTTTTATTTTCCATGCTAAAATATAACTAATTTAATTATAATTGTCAAACTGTTTTAAAAATTTTAATATTAGATTTATTATTAGAAATAATTTCCATTTGAATAATGAAATATTTGATATATAAAGGGTTCTTTAAAGGTTTGAAATATCTTTAACAGACCATTTGTCCAAATATTCCAAAAGAGTGTTTCTTAAACCAAGCCAAAATTTTCTCATTTTACAAATATTGCTGAAAGGGCAAACTTTTGGTTCTTCAAGGCAAGGAACAAGATCAAGAGTTTCATGTATATCAGCGATATCTTTAATTGAAATATTGTTAGGATTTTTTAATAATTTATATCCCCCTTTTGCACCTCTAACACTTTTTATCAAACCTTTTTTCTCAAGATCATTTGCCAAGACTCTCAGATACATAGGGGATACATCAATCTCTTTTGCAATATCATTTGTGCTCATTATCTCTTTTTTTTCACTGAGAAGAACCAACATTCTCGCAGCATATCTTAATTTTGTTGAAATTTTCATAAATAATTATGATTAATATACTTATAATTGTCAAGTAATCTTGTTGTCTTTTAAAAAATTACTTGAAATTTGAAATTATTTTATAATTTTTCCGAAAGGTAAAAGAGCGACTCTTGCAAGCTTGAAATGTTGCATACCGAAAGGGATTCCCACTATTGTAATTGAGAATAGGATACCCCAAAAAAAGTGGTGAATGGCTAACCATATCCCTCCGAGAATTATCCATAAAATATTCATTATTATCGATAAACATCCTGTTCCCGAGTCTACATTTATTATCTCTTTTCCGAATGGCCATAATGCTATGTATGACATCTTGAAAATTTGAATGCCGAAAGGGATTCCTATTATCGTAAGACACATTAAAACACCTGAAATCATATAATGCAGGAAAAGAAAAAAACCTCCGAATACAACCCAAATAATGTTTCCTATTATTTTCATTTTATCTCCTTAATATTGTTCATATATTATAAACGAAAAAAAAATGATATTGTTCTAATTTAATATTTAAAAAGGAACTTTATTAATTAATTTTCGTTTGTATTATATATTAAATAGGAGGTTTAATTATGAAAAACAAATTATTATTATTTATTTTATTGATTGTTGTATTAACGATTACAGTATTTTCCGCAAATTATGAGAAAAAGTTTTACAAGGAGGTCCCAATTGATTCCATCAAAAACTTTAAATTTCAAAATGTTAACGGACCGATTGTTATTGAACCCTCAAAAACGGGGAAGATTGTGGTCGATGCCATTATAAAGGGGAAAAACAAATATAATGTTGAAAAAACTAATATTGATATATCAAAAAGCTTTAAAACTCTTTCTGTTGAGGTGAATTTGCCTCATAAATCTAAAGTAAATGTCGCATTTTACCTTAAACTTCCCGAAACCTTAAATGTAAAAGTATCATCCGTAAATGGTAAGATAAGTTCCGAAGGAAATTACAAGTTCTTTTCATATACTACCGTAAACGGAAGAATAATTGTAAATAATGACATTGGAGCAGGTAAAATAAAAACAGTCAACGGCAGTTCGGAAATACATACTACAAAAAGATTAACAGGTAATCTATATGTATCAACTGTAAACGGTAGTGTCCGGGTATATCTCGGCAGAGCTGATAATTTAAGTGTTGAAGCTAAAACCATAAATGGTTCGGTTAAAATAGAACATCCCGATTTAAAAGTTACAGGCAAAAAATCTTTTTTCCCGTTTTTTCCGGGAAAAGTAAAAGGGGAAGGGAAGAATCCCGAGTATAAATTATCGGTTTCAACAATTAATGGTTCAATAAGAATTTTAAATGAATAGAAAAAACTAAAAAACTCGAAAGGATGTTTCGAGATTAAACTCCATGGATATAGGGGTGATTAATCACCCCTATACTCTAACAACTCTATTGTAAAGCCATTATTTGATTATTTGCGATTTTACCGAAAATTGAATAAGGATACTTTTCCTTAAGTTGCGTCCAAATTTTTCGAGCTGAATCAAACTCTCTTTTTGCTTCATAAGATTTTGCAATATAATATAAAATTATATCCCCCGGAAATTCGGTTTTATCGGTTAATTCATTTTGAATTTTTCCTCTGTAAAGATTTAAAATATCATCATATTTTTTCTTAGCATAATCTATCTGTATTTTTATTAATTGAGATTTTTTATAATTGAAGTCTCCGTTACTTTTACTTATATTCTTAATTATTTTTTCAGCTTTATCATATTCCCCTTTTTCAAGATATTTTTCTGAGAGTGTTAAAAGTCCGTAAACGGGGAGTTTTCCTTTTTTTGAAAGATCTATTATTGTGGCGTAATCTTTATCCGAAAGATTATTTTTTTTCAAAAGAGTCATTATTTTGTTTAATATTTTATTCTCTTTTTTTATCTTAATTGAATTATATGTTTGAGCACCTACGATTATTAATAAAATCATTAGAAGACCCATCCCGACATATATGGAAATTTTTTTGTGATCTTTAATAAAATCAATACCGCTTTTAAATACTTCCATAATTTGATCTTCTTTGATTTCGTGTCTCTCTTTGCTTTTCATTATCATATCTCCTTTAATTATTTCAAGAATCATATAATATCATTGTTTTACCCGCCTTTCAAGGAAATTAAAACTATTATATTGATGCGATTTTGTTCGGATTAAAAGTGCTAATAAATTTTTTACCTTGATTTTTTAAAAAAAATATATATATTTTTAATATAGAGGCTAATTTGATGAGCAAGATTGAAAAAAATTTCAACATAATTTTTTTAAATTGTGAAGATAATGATATTGTTAAGATAAAAAAAGATTTTATAAAATTAAACAAAAAATTAATTTTTTTGAAAACAGTAGAAGAACTTCTGAATGAGATAAAAAAAGGAAAAACATCTGTTATAATTTTAAATGATAAATTGCCAAAATTATTTGAAATAATAAAGAAAATTAACAGAAGAAACAATATTATGGGAATTTTACCGGTTCTTGATAAATATGATTCTGATAAAATTCTTAAAATTACAAAAGTAGGGGTTATGGATTATGTTGTCAAAGATAATAAATACTATATTGATATATTGTATGAGAAGATTAAAAATCTATATGATTATAATAAAAAAACTGGTAAAACTAACAAATCAATAAATAATTTGCAAAAGGATATGAATAATTTTAAGAATATGTTTATGAATCATCTGGCTATTATGCTACTTATAGACCCAAAGACAGGTTCTATTGTGAATGCAAATAAATCCGCCGAAAAATTTTACGGATGGTCTATTGATCAATTAAAACGGATGAAGATACAGGATATTAATATTATTTCCTCTAATGAGGGTAAGAAAAAATTAGAATCATTAAAAACAGGAGAAAAAAATCATTCTGTTTTTTATCATAGATGTGTGGATAATTCAGTAAGAGAGGTTAAAGTTTTAAATAGTTTAATAAATATTGACGGAGAAGAATACATTCATTCGATTGTCTATGATTATGATATAGCATATGAAAATAGATATGATGAGAAAATATTAAGGAAAACCAAAAATTCTCATAGTAAGAAAAATAGCTTGCTAAAATCAATAATCAATGTTTACGGAAATTTCTACATATTTTCCATTGATAGAAAATATAGGTTCACTTTTTTTACCAAGAATTTTGAAAATATGATTAAAAGGGATTATAAATATTCTATAAATGTGGGGATGAACATACTTGATATTATCAGAGATCCAAAGAAGAAGAAAAAAATAAAGAAAAATTTTGACAGAGCTTTAAAAGGGGAGGAATTTGTATATGTTGAACAATACAACATAAAGAAAAGCGAAGATACTTTTTGGGAGATAACATTTTCTCCAATATATAATGAAAAGAATAAGATAAGCGGTATAACCGTATTTTTTATGGATATAACAAAAAGGATGTTAGCCGAAAAAGCTTTGGTCGAAAGTGAGACAAGATACAAATCAATATTCGTCAATGATAAAATGATAATGATAATCGTTGATTTTAAAACACAGAGGATAATTGATGTTAGCCCGGGAGCTGAAAAATTTTACGGATGGAGTAAAGATGAATTCACCAAGCTTAAAATCTCTTTTATTAATACCTTAGGAGAGAAAGAAACCAGAAAAAGAATGATGAAATTGAGAAAAGAAAAAGTAAACAGACTTGAATTTATTCACAGAAAGAAAGATGGGTCGATATGCGAAGTTGAAATCATTAGGGGAGATATAAAGATTGGTAAACAAGATGTTTTTTATCTTATTATAAATGATATAAGTGAGAGAAAAAAAGCGGAAAAAGCTCTGATGGAAAATGAGAGAAAGTTAAGAGCAATTACAAATTCCGCGAGAGATGCGATTGTTATGATTAATAATAAAGACGAGATTATGTTCTGGAATCCCGCCGCTGAAAAAACATTTGGCTACAAACTTGAAGAAACCGTAGGAAAAAAATTACATAGTTTCATAGTTCCCAATAAATATCACAAAGCTTTTCAAAAAGGATTTAGAGCATTCACTAAGACAGGCAAAGGAAATGCAATTGATAAGATTTCTGAAATAACCGCCCTAAGGAAAAACGGTGAAGAATTTTCGGTATCACTATCAGTATCGGCGGTTTTGATTGACGACAAATGGCATGCCGTGGGAATAATAAGAGATGTAAGCAAGGAGAAAAAATCCGAAGAGGAGCTAAGAAAAAGCAGAGAAATTTATAGATTAATAACTGAAAATACGGCAGATACCATTACTGTATTTGACTTGAACTTGAATTATCTTTATATAAGTCCTTCCGTAAAAAAAACATTGGGATATACCCCCGAAGAACTATCAGAAAAAAATCTTGAAGAAATAATAATTCCCGAAGATCTTAAAATGCTAAAAAAAGTTCTTTCCGAAGAAATTGTATTAGAAAATATCGGTAGAGTTTCTAAAAATAAGAGTAAAGTGTTAGAGATAAGAGAGATAAGAAAAGACGGAGTAATGGTATGGACTGAAAGCACGGTATCCTTTTTAATGGACTCAAATAACAAACCTATCGGAATATTATCCGTTTCAAGAGATATAACAGAGAGGAAAAAAGCGGAAGAAGCTTTGAAAGAGAGTGAAAAATATAATAAGATATTATTTCATGATTCTCATATTCCACTTGTTGTTATGGATTCAACAACATATGAATTTCTTGATTGCAATATGTCAGCGGTTAAAATATACGGATTTAAAAAAAGGGAGGATGTTTTAGGGAAAACTCCCGCGGATGTATCTACTAAAACTCAATATAATGGCAAATCATCAAAGAAAATTGCAGCTGAATTAATAAAAGAAGCATTAAAAAAAGAGAGAATAATATTTGAATGGAGACATAAAAGGCCGAACGGCGAAGTTTGGGATGGTGAAGTTCAATTAATGAGTTTTAAATATAAAGGTAAAAAACTATTACAATTCAGTCTTCTTGATATAACAGAAAGAAAAAAGATGCAACGGAAATTAAGAGAGAGTGAATCAAAATATAGAGCTGCTTTTCAAACGAGCCCTGATGCTTTGGCAATAACGACGATGCAAGGAGATTATATCGATGTTAATAATGGTTTTACTAATATTACAGGATATGCGAGAGATGAGATCATAGGTAAAAATACAGATGATTTGAGGATTTGGAAAAATAAGCAAAATAGAAAAAGATTCTTAAAAATATTAAAAGAAAAAGGATTTGTAGATAATTATGAGGCTAAGTTCAGGACAAAAGACGGAAGAATATTAATAGGTTTAATGTCTGCTAAATTGATATATTTTAATAATACACCAAGGCTATTGACTATTACAAGAGATATAACCGATAGGAAAAACATGGAAGAAGCTTTAAAAGAGAGTGAATCAAAATACAGGATAGCATTCCAAACAAGTCCCGATGCATTAACAATAACATCATTGGATGGATATTTTATTGATGTAAATGATGGCTTTATAAAAGGTTTGGAATATGCGAGAGAAGAGATTATCGGTAAACATGCAAAAGAATTAAATATATGGAAAAATATGGATGATATGGAAAAATATTTGAAATCATTAAGAGAAAAGGGATTCGTGGATAATTTAGAAGCTGAATTTTTAAGTAAGAAAGGTAAAACAATCACAGGTTTGATGTCAAGCAGAATATTGAAATTTAATAACCAACTACGGGTGATATCTATTATAAGAAATATTACGGACAGGAAAAAAATAGAGCAAGCGATTGAAATGGAGAGAGAAAGATTAATTGTTACTTTAAGAAGTATAGGTGATGGTGTTATAACAACCGATATAAAGGGTAGAATTATTCTTATGAATAAAGTTGCGGAAAAATTAACGGGCTGGAGTCAAAAAGAGGCAAAAGGCAAGGAGTTAAAAAAAGTTTTTAATATAATTAATGAGCATACCGGAAAGAGGATAAACGATCCTGTTAAAAAAGTTCTAAATTCGGGGAGAATTATAGAGATTCCTGCGCACTCAATATTGGTGTCAAGAGATGGAAGTAAAATTGTTATAGCTGACAGTGGAGCTCCCATAAAGGATAAAAACAGTAATACAATAGGTGTGGTTCTCGTTTTCAGAGATGTAACCGAAAAACAAAAACTTTTGGAAGCGAGTCAAAAAAATCAAAAATTGGAAGCACTCGGAATACTTGCCGGTGGAATTGCTCATGATTTTAATAATCTCTTAACAGGGATATACGGTTATATTGATATGTCATACAGAAGATCTGAAGATGATTTAGTGTCAAAATATCTGAAAAAAACAATATCAACAATAGATAAAGCGAGAAATTTAACTCAACAACTTCTGACTTTTTCAAAAGGGGGAGCTCCGGTTAAAAAAGTAGATTATCTTTTTCCTTTTATAGAAGAGACAGTGAAATTCATTTTAAGCGGCTCTAATATAAATGTGGAATATGATATAGCAAAAAATTTATGGAGTTGTGAATATGATAAAAATCAGATAGGTCAAGTTATAGATAATATGATTATAAATGCTAAACAAGCGATGCCCTCCGGGGGAATAATTAAAATAAAAGCTGAAAATATCTCAATAGTAGAGAATAAAATAGGGATTCTTGAAAAAGGGAATTATATCAAAATCTCAATAGAGGACAATGGTATTGGTATTCCGAGTAAAGTTATTTCCCATATATTTGATCCGTTTTTTACAACAAAGGAAGAGGGACATGGGTTGGGTCTTGCAACATGTTATTCAATAATAAACAGACACGGAGGAGAGATATTGGTTGAATCCGAACAAGAACGAGGAACCGTATTTCATATATATCTTCCGGCTTCCCAAAAAACCGTCCGAAAAGTTCAAAAAACCGAATTTGAAAAACATAAGGGGAAAGGGGATATATTAATTATGGATGATGATGAAATTCTGAGAGATACATTGAAGAATATGCTTGAGGAATGCGGTTATAATGTAATAACAACAACAAAAGGGGAAGAGGTTATAGAGTATTTAACAAATAATAATAAAATAAAATTAAGAGCGATAATTTTGGATTTAACCATAACAGGGGGGATGGGAGGAAAAGAAACAATTCAAGAAATAAGGAAAACATATAAAAAAATACCTGTTTTTGTAGCAAGCGGTTATGCTTCCGATCCTATTCTCGCATACCCTGAAAAATATGGTTTTACTGCAAGTATAGGAAAACCTTTTCTTCTATCGGAATTATCCCAATTATTAATAAAACATTTATAAAGTAAATCACAATTGTTTATTTTATAATTAAAACTAATTATTTGCTTTTTTAAATCTCATCAATAAGATATAATAAATATTTAAAAAGGAAAAGATAATGGCATATTTTATAGATGGAAATAATCTTATAGGATCAATAAAAAAAGAAAAGGTCGGTAAACCTGAGGCAAGATACTGGATTTTGCATTATATTAACAAATTTCAGAAAAAAAGAAGAAGTAAGGTAATACTTTTTTTTGATGGTCCTAAGGACTATGACTTGATAAATATAAGTGGAAATATTGAAGTGGTTTTTTCAGTAGAGAGAGAGGCTGATTTATTAATTAAGGAAAAGATTAAAAGGATAAGATACAGAAAAGATCTTTTTGTTATAACAGCGGATAATGAGATAATATCGTATGCAAGAAGAAAAGGGGCAAAAATTATTAAACCGAGAAGATTTTATAATTATATGATTAGATTTATAAAAAAAGGTGATGAAAATATAAAACCCGAAGAAAATTTAACGGAGGATGAGATAAAATTATGGGAAAATCTATTCAAGAAAAAATAGGGATTATGGGAGCGGGCAATCTCGGAACTTCCATGGCTCTTTCATTGGTTAAAACAGGTTTTTCCGTTATCTTTCATTCGTCCCATTATAAGAATGATATTTTAAATATTAAAAACGAGAGTAATACGGATAAATTTTTATCGGAATCGAATACTGTTTTTATAGCGGTGAAAGATAAAGATATAAAATCTAAAGTGGATATAATAAAAAATCATAATGTCAAAGGGAAAATCATAATCCATTTTTCAGGTTATCATTCTTCTGATATATTATCAGAATTAAAAGACAGAGGTGGAATTATCGGAAGCTTCCATCCTATTTTCAGTTTTCCTCAAAAGAATATTGATTTAACAAAAATATCGGAAGCAGGAGAGTTATATGGTTCATACGAAGGTGATAACATCGGGATGGATAGAGTTAAAGAGATTTTCGGTAAAATAGGTTTTAATGTTTTTGAGATATCCAAAGATGATAAACATTTATATCACTTATCTCTGACCTTAATCTCAAATTACCCTTTTTATATAGTTGAATTAGGGAAACTAATGTTTGATAAAACGGATATTGATACTGATAAAACAAAATTATTAAATGATTTTTTACGAATTGCAACTGAAAATTATATAAATTCAGGTAAAATCAGCGGGCCTCTTTCAAGAGGAGATTATGAGTTAATTGAATCTGAAATTAAAGATATTAAATATAAAAAGTTGAAGAAACTAATTGATGATTTAATTAAACTATCAAAAAGAATAAAAGAGGAGGGTAAAACTTGACGGAATTAAAAGACCGAATTTTTGTCGCTCTTGATGTATCAGAAGAGAGATTTTATAAAATAACTGATAATTTGAAAACAGCCACCCATTTTAAAATAGGTTTTCCTTTGTTTTTGAAAATAGGTCGAGATGGAATTGCTAAATTAAAGGGTAGGGGAGCAAAAATATTTCTTGATTTTAAATTTTTTGATATTCCCAATACCATGAGTGAATCCGCAAAATCAATTATAGAACTCGGTGCTGATTTTTTCACTGTTCACCTAATGTCCTCGGAGTCTCATCTGAAAAAAGTCGTTGAAACAGTTAAAGAGTTTTCAAACGGAAAAACAAAAATACTCGGAGTTTCGGTTTTAACCTCATGGACAAATGATAATTTAATGCAAATAGGGATAAAAGAGAAAACCGAGAAGCAGGTATTAAAATTAGCTGAATTAGGGTTAAAAGCAGGGATAGACGGTATAGTTTCATCACCTATTGAACTTGGCTTCTTAAAATCAAAATTCGGTGATAGTTTGACTTTAGTTACTCCCGGAATAAGGCCCTCATGGAGTGAAAAAGATGATCAGAAAAGGACTATGGGATTTCATGAAGCGATTGAAAAAGGGGCTGATTTTGTTGTTATAGGAAGACCTATCACCAGAAATGATAATCCTGAAGAGGCTTTTAATAAAATTCTAAGAGAGGGGTGATGAAAAGGAAACTATTTACACTTATAAAAATTCTGTTTAGTATTATTATTATATCCTATATATTAATTTATCGGGTATCTTTAAATGAAATAATTGGAATAATTTCAAAATCAAATCTCTGGATATTATTGCTATCCTTTTCACTCCATGCTTTTGGCATATATATAAGTGCGGTAAGGTGGAATATAATAATAAAAACACAGGATGATATAGAAAAAACACCCGGAGTATTCAATCTTATGAAATATTATCTTGTTGCAAGCTATTTCAATCTTTTTCTTCCCACAAGGTTCGGAGGGGATGTCTCAAGAATAATAGATACTAAGGAGAATGCAAAAACATACACAAAATCCACTATTATAGTTTTAACCGAAAGATTAAACGGTCTTGGGATTTTGTTTTTATTTTCCCTGGTATCATCAGTATATTATATTTTGAATGGAAATTCAGGATATATTTTTAAATTGGGGTTAATTATAGGATTATTAGGTTTTTTTGGAACATTGTTCATATTTTCCCCTTTATTAGAGCTGTTTCTTAAATTATTCGGCTTTTTACCCCGAAAAATATATGATAAATTAATGGATATTTCAAAAGCGATAAAATCATCAAGGAAAAAGTTGTTTGAAATAACCCTATTATCTCTCATTTTACAATTGAATGTAATTATCCACTATTATCTTATAGGGTTGGCTTTAAATATTGATATTAGTTTTATAAAATACTTTGCATTCATACCTATGGTTTTAATTATTTTAATAATACCACTGTCCATTAATGGAATCGGATTAAGAGATGTAACATTGATAGAGATTTTTAAGCAATTTTCAATTCCTGCGACTTTTGCCGTTGCTTTTTCAACAATTGATCTTGTTTTTATGATAATCTTGGGAATCATTGGTGGTTTGATTTTTAGTTTAAGAAAAAGATGAAAATTAAAAATATAATTCTCTTGTTTTTTATTATTTTATTGTCTTTCTCATGGAAAACCAACGGAGAAGTTGATAAAACGAAAAAATTAAAGGAAGATATAAACAGAATTAATAAAAAGATAGATAATCTTTTAAAAAAAGAGAAAGATTTTTCCGTTGAGATAGAGAAAATCGATTATAAGATTCTAAAAACGGAAAAAGAGATAAAAATTATTCAAAACTCTTTATTCAGATTAAGAAAGAGTATAAGAGAACAAGAGCTTAAAATAAACTCCATTGAATTTGAGATTGCTAAAAAGAGAAACAATTTAAAAAAAGTTATTGAGCTTATGTATGAAAACCGAAACCTAAAAGATATAGAGATATATTTTTCAGGCAAAGACATATTAACCATAATGGAAAATATTAATTATCTGAGAATCATCTCTGATAAAATATTTAACCAATATAATGAATATCGAAGCCTTGTTAAACAATTTAAAAAGGAAAAAGAAAAACTTAAATTAAAAGAGTCGGAAAAAAACAAAATATTGACGAGAAGAAAAAAAACATGGACTAAATTTTATAATCTGAAAAATGAGAAAGAAAGGAAAGTAAGAAGAATACTAAATAAAAAAGTTGAATATTTAAGAGTATTAAAGATAAAAAAACGGGAATTGGAAAAGCTCGGGGTTATAATAAAAAACAGAAGCAGAATAAAGACCCCTTATTTCTCTAATTTAAATAGTTTACGATACTATAAAGGGAGATTATCTTGGCCGATAAGAGGTAAAATCATTGAAAGATTTGGAATAAAACGGCATCCGAAGTATAATATAAAACTAAAACAAAACGGGATAGAGATTATGCCATACAGAAATGATGAAAAAGTAAGAACAATATATGATGGAATGGTTGTTTTTTCCGATTATGTCCGATCTTACGGAGATACCATAATAATAGAGCATCCCGGAAAATATTACACCCTTTATTCACATTTAAAGGAAAGATTCGTTTTTTCCGGAAATCGTGTAAATAAAGGGGATATTATAGGTATCGTAGGTAAAACCGGACTTAGAGATAAGGTTTCATTATATTTTTCGCTGAGGAAAGGGGTATCACCTTTAAATCCGTTGAAATGGCTTAAAAGAAAAAAGAGGAGAAGGAGATGAAAAAAAATATTTTGTATTACGGTGCTTTTCTCTTTATCATAGGTTTTGCACTGTTTTTTACTTTTAAGAAGAACTCTCTGTTTCATAAAAAAGAGATATATAATGGAATAGAACTTGTAGCGAAAGCGGCTGCAATAATAAAAAAGAATTATGTTGATGAAGTATCTCCCGAAAAAATTTTCAATGGAGCATTAATGAATATGGGAGCTTCATTGGATTATTTCAGCACATTTTTAACTGGAAAAGAGGCGAAAAAAATAAATAATACAAAGAATTTAGGCTGGCCCGGAATTAAATTCATAAAAAAATACGGGTTTCCTATCGTAACGCTTGTTTACCCCCGATTAATGGATAAAATAAAAACAGGGGATATTATTAAGATTATTAATGGTAAATCAACCTATGGCATCCCTTATCTTAATGTTAAATATATGCTTATGGGACAAACGGATAAACCGATTAACATTGTTTTACTAAGAGGGGAAGACAGGAAAAGAGTTAAAATTAAACTTTTGCCTCTTAAAAAAGGATTTGAATCAAAAGATATTAATGATAAATGGACAATAATAAAACCATATATAATAAGAGATAATAATGATTATATCGGTATTGAGAAAATTATTAAAAATTCAAATAAAAATATAATACTTGATTTAAGAGAACTATATTATATAAACAATAGTGAATCATTCAAACTTGCAAAACTTTTCCTTAAAAAGGATATAACAATAAAATTCAAACTTAATAATTCTGACAAGGAGATTAAAGTAACTTCAGTGCCAAATAATAATTTAAACGATAAGAAAATATTCGTTTTGACCGATTATCAAACTTTTGAAGAAGCGGAAATAATCGCATTTGTTTTAAAATCCGATGGAGCTGTTATTGTCGGAGAAAAAACTTTAGGATTATCAGGATTATTGTATCCTCTTAAATATAAAGATGGTTCGGAATTTCTATTATTATCCGGAATTATTAAAGAGCTGTATAAAAAAGGGGTAACTCCGGATATTAAACTTACAAAAAATGATTTTAAAAAATTTGAATTTAATCCGGAGAAATATATAAATGGCAAAAAGAAACTTTAGAAAAAAGAAGAAAAATGATAAATTTTTCGCTTATATGACACTTGTTATAGTTATAATTTCAATTTTAATCATTACTTATCTACTTGTTAAATACAGTAAACCGCAAGTGAAAAAACAAAAGGTTAAAAAAATTGTAAAAACACGAAAGCACTCTGAGGAAATAATATTTTATGCGAGGACATTCGTGGAAGATTTCCTGTTTTTAAGTAACATCAGTTTTTCGGAGTTTTCAAGAAAAGGATACACTGAATTCAGGATAAAAATAAAAGATAAGGATTATAAGATAATCAAAAGCAAATTTGAGATTTATACCAAAAGAAGGGGATTTATCCTTAAAATAAAAAAAATAAACGATAAAAAATATGATTGGTTATTATTTAAAAACGAAAAATTAAAGATAGAGATAATTGTTTACATAGTTAAAACAAAGATAATAAAGACAAATAAAAAATCAAAAGTATCGATAATTATAGATGATATAGGAAATAACAGATTTTCTATAGATGAATTGTCAAAATTAAACTATAAAATAGCTTTTTCAATTTTACCTGACTCACCCTTTAGAAATTACGGTAGGGAGATGGGTAAAAAATATAAAAAACAGATTATGCTTCACCTCCCTTTGGAACCCATTAAATCAAACGGATATAAACTAAATTTAAACGGATTTTTATTAGTATCAATGAGAGATGAAATCATTAAAAATTACACCGAAGAGTATATCTCCATGGTTCCCGAAGCTGTAGGTGTAAACAATCATACGGGTTCATTGTTTACAACAAGAGCTGATAAAATGAGGATAGTTCTGTCCGTTATAAAGAAAAACAGATTATTTTTTATCGATAGTAAAACAACAGCGAAAACAATCGGATATAAACTTGCAAAAAAGATGAAAATACCGACAGGAATAAGAGATATATTTCTTGACGGAGATAATGAAAAAATAACAATATTGAACTTCCGGCATCTTTTCTCAATAGCAAAAGAAAAAGGAGCCGCCATAGGAATAGGACATCCTAAAACAGAGACAATAAAAGTTATGATGGAAAGAGTTGAAAAATTGGCAAAAAAATATAATATAGAATTGGTTTATCCTTCAAAATTAGTAAGATGATAATTTTATTATGGGCAGAAGGCGGTAAAAATATAGGCTCCGGTCATCTAAACAGAGTTACGGATATTTATAATCTGTTAAAAGGGGATTATAATGTTAAAATTTACGCATTAGAGGGTGATAGTATGGAGTTTTACAAAAAAACAGGTATAGATATATTTGAAATAAAAAATCTACATAAAAACGATTATATCCTTGTTTCCGATTTAAGATACCCTGAAATATACTCTGAATTATTAAAAGATCTTTCCGAAAATTCATATAAACATATTTCCATAAATGATATGGGGCTTGCACAAAGGGATGCCGATATTATAGTGGACGGACACATTAAGCATTTTAAAGAGTATAAAATAAACTCTTCCACCGATTATTACATGGGACCCGAGTATTTTATGTTAAAAACAAAGTTCAGGCATTTTAATAAAGTTAATAGAAAACTTCGTAAAAAAGGGAAAAAAATATATCTGACTCTCGGCGGATGGAGTAGGGTGGAGGATTTGCGATATTTTTCTGAAATACTTTTAAGAAACGGGTTTAAAATAACTTTAAGTTGGGGGTTCGGCAAAACAAACAGGGAAAGAAGATTATTCAGGAAACAATATCCCTCGATAAAAATAATAACAGAAAAAAGATATATACCGAGAAAATATTATGAAACTGATATTACAATCGCAGCCGGAGGAATCTCATACTATGAAGCCGCATCAACAGGCTCTCCGATTATCATGTTTTACAAAGATAAATTTCAAAATTTTATCGTTGAAAGTTTAATTGAAAAAGGATACGGAATTTCTGCAGGAGAGCTTTCATCTTTTAATAAGACCGATTTTCTCAAATTGTTAGATAATTATAAATATGATTATGAATTAAGAAAAAACCACTCACTCACCGGAAAACAAATTGTTGACGGGTTGGGTATATACAGATTTAAAAAAATAATAGATAATATCATATTATCTGTTAACAAATAGTTAAGATCAAACTTATTTCAAAAAATAATCGGAGATGCTTTGATTAATTTTTAAGGACACATTGTAAAAAATAATCATTCTTGATTTATGAATGGTTTTTTGTTATTTATATATATGTTTTTTAAGAAAAAGATATTTCTTATTATTATTTTGTTGATACCTTTGTTTATTTTTAGTAATAATTCAGAAAATGATAAGGAAAAGCAAAAAAAGAGTTGGAATGCTTCCACTTATCTCTCTTTTTCATTATCAAAAGGTAATAGTGAGGGAAGAACATATTCGGGGCAAGCTCATTTCAATTATAATGTGAAATATTATGCACTGGGAATTGCATATGAACAGTATTACGGCAAAAACAAAGATATAGTTAACATAAACAAAGGTAAAGCCCTGTTAACTTTTAACAGAACAATAAAAAACAGGTTGAATGTGAGTTCATCATTCATATATGAATATGATAGGATAGCATCACTTGCATACAGGTTCAATTATGGACTCGGCTTGAGTTATTCAAACAGGGATAATCTAAATAATATTTTAATTTTAACATCAAATTTAATATATGAGATAACACATTATAACTCTAATATAAAAGAGGATAAAAAGAGTTTTAGATTTTTATTATTAGCCCAATCAAAATTTAAAATAGCTAACAATTCCTTATGGGAATCCTCGTTTTCATATACCCCGAATATATCTAACCCCCATATTGATTATAGATTAGAACTAAAATCATCGGTTAAATTTCTTATTAATTTTCCTCTATGGTTTAAATTTTCAATTCTAAATCAATATAATAATAATCCTCCTTCGGAAAAAATAAGAAAAAATGATTTTACAATGGTTACCGGAATAGAAGTTACCATTTAGAATAAACAATATCTTTTTTATGTTCGTATAATATTTAGGAGGTTTTAATGAGTAGAAAAGTAGCAATAATAATTATTTTAACAATGGTTTTCCTATTTGTTCTTGCATCTGTTTTATTTTACAATTTTATCGGAACAAATAAAGTCAGAGTCAATAAAAACAGTTATCTTGTTCTTCCAATTTCCGGAAGCATAAAAGAGTATTCAACCAAAAAACCTTTTCTAAAAAACAATCCGCAGTTAACTATATGGGGAATATATAATGCCGTGAGAAGAGCGAAATATGATAATAGAATCAATGGAATAATACTAAAACTTTCAACTCCCGTAATCGGTATGGGCAAAATAGATGAGATTATGGATATCCTCAAGGATTTTAAAACTTCGGGCAAAAAGATATACGCTTATCTTGAATACGGCTCAATGAAAGATTATTATATGGCAACAATCGCCGATAAAATATTTATGATTCCAACCGGAACCCTTATATTAAACGGTTATTCATTTGAGGTTATGTTTTATAAGGGATTATTGGAAAAATTGGGAATAAAAGCTAATCTTCTTCATATCGGTAAATATAAAACATATTCAAATATATTTACAAAAGATAAAATGACTCCCGCACATAAAGAATTCATGCAAGATATTTTAAAACAATACATAGACAGATATTTGACAGTAGTGTCAAAAAATAGAGGACTGAACAGAGAAGATGTTTCAAGATTGATAGATCACGGATTATTCACTTCAAAACAAGCACTTGACTATAGATTAATTGATAAAATCGGCTATTTTGATGAATTAAAATCGGATATAAATAAACATAGTTCCAAATTGATTATTAAAAATAAAATCAGTCTTATAAACTATTTTGATTATTCTAAAAATTATTCTGTAAGAAAAGATTATAATAATGTAGCAATTATATTTGCGATGGGACAAATACAGGGTGGTGAAAGTGGTCATAACCCTTTATTCGGTGAAACAATGGGTTCATACACAATAATTCGCTCCATTAGAAAAGCTAAAAAAGACAGATCAATAAAAGCGATAATTCTTAGAATCAATTCTCCGGGAGGGTCCGGTGTAGCTTCCGATAAAATACTTAGAGAGCTTATCCTTGCTTCAAAACAAAAACCAGTGATAGTTTCAATGAGTGATCTTGCAGCATCAGGTGGTTATTGGATTTCAATGGCGGCAAAAGAGATTATTGCTCAACCTTTGACTCTAACTGGCTCAATTGGTGTTGTTGCCGGAAAATTCAGTTTAAAGGGATTGTATAAGAAATTAGGACTTACTATCGATAGGGTGGAGTATGGAAAATATGCACGAATTTTCTCATCATCCGATGATTTTACAGAAGAAGAGAAGCAACTTCTTTTCAATAATATCACCACATTCTATAACAATTTTTTAAAAGTGGTAGCAAAAGGGAGAAAAATGAAAGTATCTGATGTTGATGCCATAGGACGGGGTAGGGTATGGACGGGAGATTCCGCATTAAAACTGAAACTTGTTGATAAAATCGGCGGTCTTTCAACAGCCATAAAAGAGGTTAAGAGGATTACAAAATTAAAAAATCTCGGGATAATTACTTATCCGAAAAAAAGATCTTTCTTATCAGAATTTGGAATCACTTCCGATATCATAAGTAAATTTACAAAATTAAATAAAATAAAAACATTATTTCCTTATAAAAATTATGAGCCTCTTACCATAATGGATTTTATCCCGGTTTTATCAGATAATTAAGATGATTAATATTAAAACAATAATTAATAACGGATTGCAGGTAAACACCTATATACTTTATGAAAAAGATAAAGCTGTGATAATTGATCCGGGTATTGATTCTCATAAAGTTATTGAGTTTTTAATTAATAATGATTTAAAACCTATTATGATATTATTAACTCATGCTCATTATGATCATATAGAGGGACTTCCCAATATTCTTAAAAATTATGATATAACATTTAAATTACATAAAAATGATGAGGAATTGTATTATCATAAGGATAATACGGGGATAAATATATTTAATAAGCCCAAAATAACAGATTATCTTAATGATAAATCAATTAAATTATTCACAACCCCTATTGAAATAATACATACTCCGGGACATACTCAGGGAAGTGTATGTTTTTATTTTTACCCTTATTTAATATCGGGTGATACCCTTTTTTACGGCTCCATAGGGAGAACGGATCTACCCGGAGGTGATTTTGAACAATTGATAGAATCAATTAAAAATAAACTGCTTATTCTTCCTGATGAAGTCAAGGTTTTGCCCGGACATTCGGAAAGCACAACAATTGAGTTTGAAAGGGAGAATAATCCGTTTTTGCAATGAAAACAGAAGATATTTTAAAGGAATATATCATATATCTTAGCTATGAAAGGGGATTATCAAAGAATACGGTTGAATCATATAAGAGAGATTTGATAAAGTTTTTTAGTATTGTTGATAAAAATTATGATGAGATTGAGGAGAAAGATATCTCCGATTTTATGATGAAGGTCATATCGGACGGGATAAGTTATAGATCTTTGGCAAGACACTTATCGGCACTAAAATCATTTTATAAATATCTTGTATATGCGGGAAGGTTAAAAGATTATCCATTATCATTTATAAATCAGCCAAAATTATGGAAAAATCTTCCCGAATACCTTACTTCATCGGAAGTTGAATCTCTTTTAAAATTACCTGATATTAAAAAACCTATCGGTATCAGAGATAAAGCTATACTTGAATTAATGTATGCTACGGGGATAAGAGTTTCCGAACTTATTAATCTGACAATTGATAAATTAAACCTTGATATGAGTTTTATTACTGTCGTAGGAAAAGGGAATAAAGAAAGGATTATCCCTTTCGGGGAATCCGCTAAAGAATGGATTGAAAGATATATGGAAGAGGGTAGGGGTAAAATTTTAAAGGATAAACAATCCCGTTTTCTCTTCTTAAATCCTTCGGGTAAAGGCTTATCAAGGCAAGGTATATGGAAAATGATTAAAAAATACGGAAGAATAATAGGGATAGAAGATAAAATAAAACCTCATATATTAAGACATTCCTTTGCAACACATCTTATTGAAAAAGGGGCAAGTCTCCGATTTGTTCAGATTCTTCTCGGACACTCTCAAATAAGCACGACAGAGATATACACATTTATTTCAAAAGAGAGAATGAAAAAAATCTATGATAAATTTCATCCGAGGGCATAATTTTATTGTTAATGTCGGAATATTTTTTTTGTCGGCACGCCGACATTCGGAAGTAATTCAACTTTGAGCCCAAGAAGCTGCCTTAGAGATTTTAAAGTTCTTCAATGCTTTTAGCTTCTTTTTGCAAAAGCTTTATGGCTTCAATAGCTCTATAGCCCCAAGGGCTGCCTTCGATGCTCGGATGCTTTAAGCTTTTGGCTTATAATCTCCTGTTTTGAATCTAATTATTTTGCTCATAGGTCAAATTATTAGCTAACTTTTTTGCCTATAGGACAAATAATTTGATTTTATATTGTTTATCATATAAAATATAAACATGATAAAGGAGAGATATTTAACAAATTTTATTCTTGAAGATTTAAAGGATAAAATGGTTTTTATCGGTGGTCCCCGCCAAGTGGGTAAAACGACATTTGCAAAAAGTCTTATCTCATCTCATTTTACAAATACGGAATATTTTAATTGGGATTTTAGAGAGGACAGATTAAAGATTATCAATATGAATTTTAATGAAGATAATGAACTTCTGATTTTTGATGAATTACATAAATACAAAAATTGGAAAAATTATATCAAAGGACTTTACGATAAATTAAAAGATAATTATAAATTCATTGTAACGGGAAGCGCAAGGTTGGATCTTTATAGAAGGGGAGGGGATTCATTACAGGGAAGATATCATTATTGGAGACTTTTCCCGTTTTCATTATTAGAATTATCGGGAATAATTCATGAAAAAGAGATTAAACCTTTTAATAAATTAATATTTAATAACACTGATAATAGTGAATATTTTAATATTTTATCAAATTTCGGGGGGTTTCCGGAGCCTTTGTTAAAACAGAATAAAAGAACTTTGAGAAGATGGCATTATGAAAAACTTGAAAGATTATTCAGAGAAGATATAAGGGATATTGAAAATATAAGAGATATAAATTCAATGAAAATATTATCGGATATTCTTCCTTTTAAAGTCGGGTCTTTATTATCAATAAACTCCTTATGCAATGAACTTGAATTAGGATACAAAGCTGTATCTAATTGGTTAATAATTCTTGAAAACTTTTATTATATTTTTAGAATTTATCCATATACATCAAAAATAATAAGGTCTTTAAAGAAAGAGCCGAAATTATATTTATGGGATTGGTCTGAAATAGAGGATGAAGCAATTAGGTTTGAAAATATGATAGCGATGCATTTGTATAAATTCGTGAGTTTTTTAAAAGATTATGAAGGTTATAAAGCTGAACTTTTATATTTAAGAAATGTTGATAAAAAAGAGGTCGATTTTATAATTACAATTAATCATAAACCTTGGTTTAGTGTTGAAGCAAAGCTTAATAAAACAAATATATCATCAAATATTCACTATTTTAAAGATAGATTAAATATACCTTTTAATTATCAAGTAATTAAAAAGAATGATATTGATTATACAAATGACGATGTCAGAGTTATTTCCGCAAACAAATTTCTTTCCGGTTTAATATAATAATATCCTATTTTTTAATAATAAACTTAATATTTTTCTTATAAAATTTTCCTGCATACAGATCATTTATTGTTATCTCATAAGTATATTCACCGGAGGGTAGGGAAGCGATATTTGATATTCTGTTTGTTATATAGAATGGGATTGATGGGGTAATAAATGATTTATCCATAATTACCCAATCCTTTCTTTCGAATTGTGTTTTACCCTTTGAATCAACGATTTTAGCATCCTGAGATACCTTAATTTTATAATAATTTCCGTCTTTTATAATTTTATATCCTACAGGCTCAATATACAATCTTAATGTATCACCTTTAGTATAAACATTATTATCTGTTCTAACATATTTTCCGAATCCGTTTTCACTATCGATAAAAGTAACGACTTTAATTCCGAATGGATAAGAATTCTTAATCAATAGTATTGCATCATTAAGATATTCCAATGCTTTATCTTTTTTCCCTTGTTTCACATATTTTTCAGCCTGTTTTATTTTAAGCACGATAGTTTTGTCGGAAGAAAAAGAGATAACGGGAAAGATAAAAAAAAATATAATTATTAATGATATGATTTTTTTCATTGTAAAAGCCTCCTTTTTTATACAATGTATCAAAAGTTTACATAATATATATTATGCGAACATAGTATAATATTTTTTTATTCTTCCACGGTTAGCTTCAAACCCTTAATCAATGACAGTGCGAGATTCATTATTAAGGCTCCTATCAATCCTCCTATAAACCCCATAATAGCAAAAAATATAGGAAAAAATATAATTCCGAATATCCCGAAAGCAGCACCGAAATTAATTCCTGAACCATTTCCGAATGAACTTGCAATTCCAGTTCCAACAGCTGATATCAATAGAAAAATAACTCCGTAGAACAATCCGAATAAACCGTAGGCAACTGCGGTTAATGTTCCGAAACCGACAGGATCAATGTTTGTTAATTTTAATTCTTTTTTCATGTAATACCTCCTATAAGAAGCAACAAAGCTTAAAGCAAAGAGCTTCATAGATTTTTTAAAGACATCGGCAACCAAAGTTGCGTGCTTTATTAATATTCTTCTTTATACAATATTAGAGAAAAATTTGCAAGGTATCCAAAAAATACCAAAAAGCTTGAAGTAATGGCAATTCTTGATATTTTTTAACCATTATTTGTAAGACCGGTATAATCAAGTCATAATATAATAATAAATAATTCGATTTATTTATATAAACCTAAATGAATAACATTAATAATTAAATTATTTAATTCCTATAAAATGTATAGGATTTATGATATAATAATTTAAAAATTAATATAAGGAGTTTAAAATGGTTATACTATCTAATACAAAATTAAAGGATGCATTGAAAGAATATCCTGAATTAGAGGAATATCTTATTAATTTATCGCCGAAATTTAAAAAGCTAAAAAATCCGATGATTAAAAAGGTTATTGGTAAATGGGCTTCATTTAATGATATTGCCAGGGTTGGTAATTTGTCAATTTGTGAATTATTACATGGTGTTAATAAGCAAATAGGAAAAGAGAAAGAGCTTTTTGAATCAGCTCCATCATGCATAAAGATGAAAACATCGGAAAAAGAATCAAAACAAAAAAACATGAAAAAAGATGAACCTGAGTGGGTAAAAAAAGCAGATCAGATAATAATTCTTGATGTGAGGGAGAGAGATGATTTCTTTTTCTCTGAAATATTGAATAATATAAAAAAATTAAATGACAATCAAATATTAATGGTTATAAACAATTTTTACCCCTCCCCTCTTATCAATGTTTTTGATGAGGATAAGATTGAGTATTATTATTTAAATGAAAATAAAAATATTCATAAATTATATGTAAAAAAACCAAATAAGATAAAGAATGTTAATAATTGGCATGATATAAAGGATACTTTTGAAGAGATGGATTTAAGAGGATGGAGAGAAGACCCATTTTCAACATTAATAAAAAAAGCTAATGAAATATCTCAAGGAGAGGGTTTTAAGATAATTCAATATTTTAAACCTACGCCACTAATTAACATGATTGAGCCTTTGGGATTTGAAACATTAGTTGAAAAAAAATCTCCGATTGAACATCATGTATATTTTTATAAAAAATTAGCGGATAATAAAAAAGGGAAAAAATATTCTTCGGATGGCAGAATACCTCTTGTAATACAATCGGCAACACCTGTTGTATATCCGATAATAATGAGAATACTTCAATCAAAAAAATTAATGGATAAGATTCGATTGGAAGAGCTTAAAATATGGGATAAAACAGAAAAGCATCTCGGATGGATTATAAACGGGAATGCTGATATAAGTTTTTCAGCTGTTGCGGCAGTGGCAAAAATATATCAGAAAGGTCTTGATATAAAGATGAAAGCTGTAACAGTGTGGGATAATTTTTATCTTTTGACAAGAGGTTATAAAGCTGAGAATTTCGGTGATTTAAAAAATCATAAAATATATCTCCCGTTAATTCAAGCCGCCCCACCCTATGCAATAACAAAGTATTTGATGGATAAAACCGGATATAATTATAATGATTTTGAATTTGTATTCGGAGAGCCGTTCGGAAGACCTGAAGAGATTAAAGATATGTTAGTTTCGGGAGAGATAGATACAGCTCTTTTGAGAGAGCCTGAGGCAAGTTTTGCAATTTATGAAGGAAACGGCGAAATTGTCGAATCATTAGCGTATAAAAATATTTGGGAGAAACTTTATCCAGAAAAAGGGAATCTTCCTAATGCGGGGGTTTTGTTCAAAGGGGAGATAATAAGAAAATATCCTGAAATAGTCGAAATCTTTTTACAAGAGACTAAAAAAGCGATTGAATGGGTAAATGAAAACAGGGATGAATCCGCAAACACAATTTATGATATTATGGGAAAACAACCTGAAGCGGCAAAACTATTTTTATCAAGGGTAAAACTAAAATATGTTGATTCAACCGATGCAATAGAAGACATAACCCATTATATAAATGTTCTTAATAAATCCGGATACGGTAAAAAGGATTTCGGTGAATTAAAAGAGTTATTTATATAAAATAAGCTAACTATTGTTTGATCTGTTCTTTTTATATTTTTTTGTTTTAATATTTTCAGAATCATTATAAATTAAGGATTCGACATCTTTTTCTTGAATAACTATTTTTAATTCATCATTGTCCATTATAAATAATATATCCTTAATATTATCATCTTTATTTAATTTATAATCGGCTATCCTAAGTAATATCTCATCCTGTATCACCCTTAATATCTCTCTCGCTCCATACTCTTCCGAAAAACCTTTATTTGCAATATATTCAACAGCATCATCATTAAGGGTGATTTTTATATTCTCATTAATCAGTGTTTTATTAAGTTCCTCGATTTTCTGCTCGACAATCTCTTTCATGACACTAATATCAAGGGGATTAAAAAACAAAATTGAATCAACCCTATTTAAAAACTCGGGTTTAAAAAATTTTTTCATCTCATTTTCAAGCTCTGTTTTTGTTACTTTTTTATCTCCCAATTTCTTTGAGAATCCGACATCAATCTTTGAAAAGAGTGAAGTTCCTATATTTGATGTCATTATTATAATGGATTTATCAAAATAAGCTTTTTTCCCTCTCGCATCGGTTAAAACACCCGAATCAAAAACCTGAAGAAATATATTTATAAGCTGAGGATGTGCTTTTTCAATCTCATCAAGGAGAACCACTCTATAAGGGTCTTTTTTCATCTCGTCTGTTAATTGATTTTGATCATAATATCCTACATATCCGGGAGCAGCACCTATCAATCTTGAAAAAGTGAACTCCTCCATATATTCGGACATATCAAATCTAAGAAGTTTTTTCTCGTCACCGTAAAGCTCTTTAGCAAGAATTTTTGCAAGTTCGGTTTTACCCACTCCGGTAGGTCCTATGAAAAGGAATATTCCGTCAGGTTTTGATGATTTGATTTTCAGCCCCATCCTTGCGGGTAATAGTGTTTTTACTAATGCTTTTATAACTATTTCCTGCCCTTTTATACTTCTTGAAAGATTTTCTTCCAAAGATTTTAATTTGTCCTTCAATTGAACGGAAACCGATGAAAGTTCCACACCTCTGCTATCGGCAATTATTTTAAGAAAATCGGTTTCAGATACAATATTATTATCTCTATTGCCATTCATAAGATCATAATTAACTTTTGAGCATGCTCTATCAAGAAGTTCTATAGCTTTATCCGGAAGCATTTTATCTCTGAAAAATTGTTTAATAAGTGGCAAATACTTAACTATGTTATCCATGTCAATTTGAACGCTATGATACTTTTCAAATTCGGAAGCTTTTAGTTTTAAGATGATCGAATTTTCTTCATCTGAAAGTTCATTTATTGTAACAGTCTGAAACAATCTTCCGAATACGGGAACTTTTGATATTGCACTAATATAATTATCATGATTTGTAACTGCAATGATTCTTATATTATCCTCTTCAAGAAAAGGTTTTATCAATGAGGGGAAATCCATTGTGCTACTTTTTGATGTATCGCTTGAAATAAGAAAATTAAGATCATCAATAAAAAGAATCGCTTTTTCATCTTTTATCTTTGTTAGAATCTGTTGTATTTTTTCCTCAAGCTGCCCTCTGTATTTAGTGCCTGAAAATGTTAATCCGACATTCAATTCATAGACAGGCAACTCTTTAATATTATCGGGAACATCCTCATTTAAAATTTTATTTACAACATTATGGACAACCGATGTTTTCCCGACACCGGGTTCTCCCACAATTAAAACACTATTTTTCTTCATGCAATTGAGTATATATAATATCTCCTCGGTTTCACGATTTCTCCCTATAATAACGGGAGATATTCTTTCAACTTTATCTTTCAGGTTAATGAGTTCCTTTTCAATATTCTTGTATTGCATCTTTTTCTTTTTTATAACGGATTCCATTAATCTATCAATTTTACCGATAATTTCCGTTGAAAAAACAATCTTCTTCAATTTCTTTGATATTGTCCCGAGTTTTGCCAAATCACCATTATTGAGATATATGGAAAAAAGATTAAAATAAGGATAATAAAAATCCGGCGAGTGTTCTATTAAATTTTCAAAAAGATTTTTCGCTTTTATTTCATTACCTATCTTCTGATAAGAGTCCGCTATATAATATTCCAAAAGGCTGTGGAAATCATCATAAACCTTATTGGAATATTTATAATTTGAGATATCGCTTATCAATGAAACAAAATCCTTATTTGCAAGATCCTTTTTAATTTTAATAAGACTATTAAAAATGCTAACAAATTCTTTATTATATTCATCATAAATAAATTCATTTAATTGTTCGGATAAAAGAAAATTTTCAAAATATTCCAAGAATTTATTTTTTATGGCATCATTTTTAATATTTATGATTTTTCCATCTTCATCCATATAATCACACAAGGAACCAATTCCGGAATTCCAAAAATATATTTTATCATTAATAAAGATAACAAAAGGGAAAAGATCAATAAAAATTCCAGAGGATACGGAATAGAGAAAAGTGTGATCTTTGCTTATTAATGGCAAAAAATTATCCCATAATTTACCATCCTTTTTATCATAGATTATTCTTAAATTTAGAATATTAAATAAAAAGGAGAAGAATAATTCAAAAGATTTCAGGAAATCGGTTTTAATAATTTTAAGATGAGTTTCATCCATAGAGAGGAAAACAGGTTTGATATATATGGTTGTTTTTGAAAAAAGCGAAAAATATTTTTTTCTTTGCTCGATATTATTAAATAATGAAGATGGAAAATTCTGGATAATATAACTGTGAATATTTAAAATCGTATCATCATTTTTCATGGAATAATCTTTATCAAGTAATTCATTAATTTCATTATAAGCGATTTTCTTATCCATAAGTTCTTTTAAAAAAGCGAAATTAATAAATTTAATATGTGTTAAAAATAGTTTGTATAAATCTTTAAAATCAAGGTTTTTTAAACTAATCTCCTTTAAAAACATGGAGGGGATTAATAAGTCGGAGGGTTGATTATTTTTTTTAAAAATTCCTATACCCATTTTATTTTAATAAGTGAACAACAATGCCTGAGCGGAGTTTTGGCTCGAACCATGTGGATTTGGGAGGCATAATTTTATTGGCATCAGCAACTTTCATAAGATCCTCCATTGATGTGGGAAACATTGAAAAGGCGACAGCGAATTCACCATTGTCAACAAGTGATTGAAGATAATCGGTTCCTCTGATTCCACCTACAAAATCAATCCTTTTGTCTTTTCTAACATTTTTAATACCGAGAATAGGATCTATTATATTATTTTGAATAATCGAGACATCAAGACTTTCAACAGGATCATTCTTATCAAAAATACCGGATTTGGGAACAAGTTTATACCATTTCTTATTCAGATACATCATTATATTATTTTTTGAAGAAGGCTCTTTTTTATCTGTTATTTCATAATCAAATTTTTCCCCTACCCTATTTAAAAAGTCTCCTTCTTCAAGTCCGTTAAGGTCTTTAATAACCCTGTTATAAGCCATAATATTCATTTGATTATGAGGGAAAATAACAGTTAAAAAGAAATTGTATTCTTCATCCCCCGTATGATTGGGATTTGCTTCCATTTTATATTTCCTAACCCTTGTAGCTGCAGCTGATCTATGATGACCGTCCGCCACATAAAGATAAGGGATTTTAACAAATTCCTTTTCAATATTATCAATTATGGAATCATCAGTAACAACCCAAAATATGTGCTCTACACCATCTTCGGATGAAAAATGGTATTCAGGCTCATTCATTGATACATCCGAAAGAATATTATCCAAGGTTTTATCACTTTTATAGACAAGAAAGACAGGACCTGCCTGTGCATCAAGAGATAAAATATGTTTTGTTCTATCAATCTCTTTATCCTCTCTTGTTAATTCATGCTTCTTAATAATCCCTTTTTCATAATCATCAACTGATGAAACAGCTACAAATCCTATTTGAACATGCTCCCCCATTATCTGTTTGTATATATAAAATGCTTTTTTCTTTTCCTGAAAAAGATAACCTTTTTTAATAAACTCATAAAAATTATCATGAGCTTTTTGATAAACTTTTTCATCATAAAGATCTGTTCCTACCGGAAGATCAACTTCAGGTTTGATAATATGCAAAAAACTATACGGATTTCCTTTAACCATTTCTCTCGCTTCTTCGGACGAAAGGACATCATACGGTGGAGATACGATTTTTTTAACTAACTCTTTTTTTGGTCTTACTCCTTTAAATGATTTTACTATAGCCATTATAATTCCTCCAATAAATTATTATATAATATAAGATTTTATCAATTAATAATATTAAATTCAAGCTAACGCTATCATCCCCTAAAAATCGAATAAAGAGGTTCAGGATATTGGAAAATCAGCTAAAACATGGTTACTTCACTCTTTTGGATATATTTATCATATATTTTCCTGTTTATTCTCATAATTTCTCACTCATTATTTTCCTGTTTTTTATCAATTTTCATTTATCATCATTAATAATTCATTGAAAAAAGATGAAAATTATCTTCATAGCCTCCGATGATATTAAGTGAATTATTAAATATTTTTAAAAACAGGGAATATCCGATAGGTTTGTTATTATATTTAGGTTGTATTCTTTTTAAGAATTTACCATGCGAGCTGAACTCAAGAATTGTTGTCGGGAATTCATTTTTAGAATCAGCCGTAATAAGATAATATATATTACCGTCATTATCAATATCAAAACCACTACAAAATCTTAGTAAATTAATGATACTATCATTTGCAAAATTATCAATCCAATCTTTTTTATATTCCTTAACTCTTTTCATTAATACATCAATCTCATTTAAACCCTTATTTCTGAGATCTTTCCACAAAATCTCTTTTTTGGTTTTTAAATTATAAACAAATATCAATGGATAATAATCAAAGGCTCCGTATAATAGATTACCTTTGACAGCAAATTTAACGGAATTAAATTTAACATAACCCAAATGACTTTTTGTATCCAAAAGTTTTCCTATTTTATCCAATTTTTTACCTTTTTCCGAAAAAATCGTTATTAATTTTCTTTTTTTCTCTTTTTTTGTATATCTTACATTTAAAAATAAAATACCGGATTTTACAAAAACACCGGATATTTCATCCGAATCTTTAATCTTAAAATAATTTACAATATTACCTGCTTTATCTATTTGAAAAATGTGTTTATAATCCTCGTTTACGGTATAAAACTTGTCCGAGTCAAATGATAAGATTCGGGGTGTAAAAGATAGGTTATTTTTCGTTTTTAAATCTTTTATCTCTTTAACATATTTTGAATCATAAGAGAATCCGAAAATTCTGTTTCTATATGAATCCGAGATATAAATAAAATCCTTTGTTAAAACAACAGAATTATAATTAGGAGATAAATTTGATTGATCCCAATATTTAATAATACTTGAAAAATCAAATTTATCTTGCCAAATCTCTTTGTCTTGACTAAAACTAATACTGAATAATATAGTTAATACTGACAAAAAGACAAAAAATCTAATCGACTTGTTATTGCTTGTCATTATGATACTCCTAATATTGATATTTTAAATTTAGACAGACTAAATTTATCATTATATAATAGTGTATAACAAATAAAAAAAAAATCAATAGTTTTAACCTATTTTCTTTTATTTTCATGTTTAATTTTCTTCGCTTTTTACATAAATTTAACTGTGTTAAAATGAAAAATGAATAGATTTATTATTTTAATTTACTTTTTTATTGTTTTAATTATATACACTCTCATGAATATATTTGTCTATCTGCAAATCTCCAAAATATTTAATTTCTCTTATGATGATAAAAAATATTTGCTTATCATTCTAATCATATGTGAATTAAGTTTTATTCTTTGGGAAATAATGAGAAAATTTTATCATTTGGCAATTTTAAATCTTATTGAATATTTTTATCTTGGTATTATATCAATATCCTTTAGTGTTTTATTAGTATTTTATTTTATAACCGAGTTATTTCCTGAAAATGTAAGAATGCTGAATATCATATCATTCATTATAATTTTTATTCTAATATTAATCTCAATATATAATGGGTTAAAAATACCTATGGTAAAGAATATTAATATCCGCTATGAGAATCTACCTGAAATTCTTGAAAATTTTACGATAGTTCAATTATCAGATCTTCACCTTGGTGATTTTGCTTCAAAAAAAAGGATTAACGAAATTATAGATAAAACAAACGAATTAAAGGCTGATATAGTAGTAATCACCGGTGATTTAATTGACAGGGATGTTTGCAAAATAGATAATATATGCACCCCTTTTTTAGAATTAAAAACAAAATACGGTATTTTTGCAGTATCGGGAAATCATGATATTTATACCGGATATAAATTGTTTTTATCTTGGGCTAAAGATAATAATATAAAAGTTTTAGATAATGATTTGATACAATTAAACGATGATTTGGAAATAGCGGGAATAAAGGATAATGAATACAACAGTATTTTTCGTGATAATAAAATAAAAAAAATATTTAATAATTTTTCCAATAAAAAATTCACGATATTTTTGTCTCACAGACCTACAAATTTTAAAATTGTCTCAGAAAACGGGGTAAATTTACAATTGAGCGGGCATACTCACAAAGGACAAATTCCTCCGATCAATATACTTATATATCTGCTTTATAAATATCCTTACGGTTTATACAAGCTGAATAATTCATATATTTATACAACTTCAGGAACCGAAACTTGGGGACCTCCCATGAGACTTTTTTCTCGGAATGAAATTGTTAAAATAATATTACAAAAAGGGTGAGAATCATGAAAATAAAAATATTCGGATTGGAAAAACGGAAAAGTGACGGAGTTGCCCCTGTGTTGTCTCATATTATTGCCGGAAATTCTGTTAAAAAATTAAAATATGTTGATAAAGATATCGGGATAAGATATATCTTTCTTTTGTTAATACACATAGAGAATAAACCTTATATGATTTTATTAATAAAACTTGATATAATTAAAAAATGAATGATAAAAGCGAGGAATTAAAACTTTTAAAAGAGGCTTTTAACAAATTTGTCAAAGCTTCGGATGAATTAAAATCATCATACATATCATTAAAAGAGAGAGCGATAAAACTTGAAAATGAGCTGAAAATCGTAAATAATAAACTTAAAATCAGCCTTGAAGAAAAGGAATATCTATACTCATATCTTAAAAATATTATAGAAAGTATAAATGTAGCGATTATTATTGTTGATAATTCAAACAAAATTTCCCTATATAATAAATCGGCAAAACAGCTTTTCCCTAAGATCAAAAAAGGGATTGCAGAAAAATGCTTATTAAAAACAAAATTTTCAGATATATTTAAAACATCAATAGAAAATAACAAAGAGTTTGAGAAAGAAGTGAAAACAGATGATTCCGAATATTATCTTTTCTCTTTCGGAAAATTAAAGAATAAAAAACAACGGATTGGTAAATTTTTCATGATAAAAGATATAAGTTTTATAAAAAAACTTGAAGCCGAGGTCGGGAGAAATACAAGACTTAAAGCTATGGGAGAGATGGCTGCCGAACTTTCGCATGAGATAAGAAATCCTCTCGGATCAATTGAGCTTTATGCCTCAATGCTTGAAGAAGATTTAAAAAAAATGAACTATGACACTAATTATCTCTCTTTTATAAGAGAGGAGATAAAAAAACTTAATTCTCTCGTTTCAAACATACTTCTTTTCACAAGAGAACTCAAACCCAATAAAAGAATGGTAAATCTCGAAATATTTTTTAATAATATAAAAAATTTCATAAAACCCATGATAGAAACGGAAGGGATTAATTTTAGGTTAAATATAAATGAAAAACAGGCTTTTTTGGATTCCGATCTTTTTGAAAGGGTATTTTTGAATCTCATCTTAAATTCAATAAATGCTCTGTCAGAAGTGAAAAATCCCAAAATAGAAATAAGCAGTTTAAAAGAAGAAAACGGTTGCGTTTTTATTGTCGAAGATAATGGAACGGGTATTAAAAAAGAGTTAATTGATAAAATATTTAATCCGTTTTTCACTACAAAAGCGAAGGGCAGCGGTTTGGGACTCAGTGTTATATACAGAATAGTCCAAGCTCACGGGGGTGATATAACCATTGAAAGCAAAGAGAAAAAGTTTACAAGAGTTATAATCGGATTAAAGGAGGTGTAAGATGATTAAAGATATTCTGATAGTTGATGATGAAATAAATATGGCAAAAGCCATGGGGGAAGCTTTGAAAAGAGTTAATTTTGTCGTTGATATTGTATATTCGGCGGAAGAAGCCTTGAATAATTTTGAGAAAAACATATATAAAATGGTTGTAAGTGATGTTAGGATGGATAATATAAACGGAAAAGAGCTTTTAAAAAAAATAAAAAGAATATCACCAAAAACAATTGTAATCCTTGTATCGGCTTACGGAACAATAGAAGATGCGGTTGAAATAATGAAAGAGGGAGCATCCGATTTTATTGTAAAACCATTTTCAGCTGAAGAATTGCAAAAAAAAGTTAAGACTTATTTTCCTTCCGATTTCAGAATCCTTAAATTCAATGAGATTATTTATAAAAGCCAAAAAATGGGAAAAATCATAAAAATCGGCGAAAAAGCGGCAAAAACCTCGGCTCCTGTTCTGATTCAAGGTGAAAGCGGAACGGGGAAAGAACTTTTGGCTAAAAAAATTCACAAAAACAGTAATAGAAAGGATTTTCCATATATTGCGATAAATTGTGCAGCCATTCCTGAAAATCTTCTTGAATCAGAATTATTCGGTTATGAAAAAGGGGCTTTTACGGGAGCTACAAATTCAAAACCAGGTAAATTCGAACTTGCCCACAAAGGGACACTTGTTCTTGATGAGATAAGTGAACTTCACCCTACCCTACAATCAAAATTATTAAGAGTTTTACAGGAAAAAGAGGTTGACAGACTCGGTGGTGTCAAACCCATTCCGGTCGATATCAGATTAATATCGATAACAAACAAGGATATAGAATCTCTTGTTAAAAAAGGGGATTTTAGAGAAGATCTATATTTTAGAATAAATGTGGTTCCCATAAGGATTCCCCCTTTAAGAGAGAGAAAAGAGGATTTAACCTATCTTTCTAACTATTTTCTGAATGTTTTCAGAGAGGAAGCCGGGAAAAAAGCTCTTAAAATATCAAAAAGCACAATGGATTTAATTATGAATTACAATTGGCCGGGAAATGTCAGAGAACTCCAAAATGTGATTCAAAGGGCTGTAATATTTGCGGAAGGGGATAAAATAGAACCTTCCGATCTTTTTCTGACAGAATCAAAACTTAATTTGGAACTTCCCGATGAACTAATGAGTCTTCAGGAGATGGAAAAAAAGATGATTATATATTCTCTTAAAAAAACAAACGGTAATAGAAAAAATACGGCTGAAATTCTCGGAATTTCCGAAAGAACACTAAGAAATAAAATCAAAGAATACGAGTTAACTGTAAAAGATATAGTGTCCGGGAATTATTAACTGATAAAATTCCGTAAATCCATAAACTTGATTAAAATCTTAAGGCGGTAACTTGAAATTTCTTCTTTACTTTTCACGATTGTTATTATAAATTCTATTCCCTGTTAATTATAAATTCGGGCGTAAAATTCTCTCGTTATGCTCGCTTCTTCTTTCTCAATTCTAAATTCAAATGACTGAAACAAGGACTTAGGTTTTATATTTTTTTTAAATATTAATCATATTTCCATCGAAAATTATTTATCAAATAATAATGAATTATCATTAATATAAAAAAATTCCACCTTGTCTTTTAAACTATTTTAATGTTTTTAATATTTACATACGGAAATAAAGTTAATAAAGAATAATAGTAATCATATTTATAATTTTTTGTTTTTCTTGGAATAATTAATTAAATCAAGGATTAGTTTAACCTCACCCTCGGGAATATCAAGCCCTTTTGATATCTCCTCTACGGATAACCCTTGATTATAAAGGAGAAGGACTTTTTTTGTTTTCTCATAATCAGGTTTTTCTATATGAAGCTTTTTCTCCTCTTCCAACAATTTTTTATAGGATTTTTCCATTTTTTTAATCAATTCTTTTGATTTTTTTTCATTCAGACTCAAATCCGAAATAAATTTATCACTCCATTTTTTTGCTTCTTCAATCAATTTTTTAAACTCATCCTTTGATTTTGTTACTATATTTTTGAATTTTCCGAGTGAGTTCGTTCTTATGATTAAATATATAAAAATGGAAAAAAATACAATATCAATAATTATTTGAATAATAATAAAAGTTCTCATTAATAAACTAACCCCGAACTATTTTATCAAGTGTTGAAGCAATATCTTTAATATCTAAAATATAGTCTGCTATTCCCGCATCAACAACAGCTTTAGGCATACCGTAAACAACACAACTCGCTTCATTCTGAGCTATGATTACCGCCTTGTTTTTCCTTTTTATTTCGACAAAACCATCTTTTCCGTCACTTCCCATTCCCGTTAACATCACACCGATAACCTGACCTTTGTATGTTTCCGAAACAGATTTTGCCATAACAGATACCGATGGTTTATATATGGCATTTTTCGGTTCTTCCGATATTATCACTTCAGGTAAACCTACTGAATATCTTTTAAGATACATGTGTTTTCCGCCGGGAGTAATTAAAACAGTCCCTTTTTCCACCTTATCCCCCGTAGTAGCTTCTTTTACCGTTATTTTCGATAATCTGTTCATTCTTTCTGCGAATGTTCCGGTAAATGCCGCTGGCATATGTTGTGAAATAATTATTCCCGAGGGGAAATCCTCCGGAAGCTTTGGTAAAATATTATTTAATGCATTAGGTCCTCCCGTGGATGAACCGAGAACAACCAATTCTATAGGTTCCTTGACCTCTGTTTTATCAACAACCATTGTCTTTTGAGGTTTTACCTCTTTCTTTTCCAATGGTTTATTTTCTCTCCTTCTCTTTCCTAAGAAAGGAAATCCGTAAATTCTTTTTTTCCTTGCTATATTTTCTATCTTCGGAATTAAATCATCTTTAATCGCTTTAATATTAGCATTAAAATCTTTCATCTGTTTCGGAAAAAATTCCACCGCCCCCTTTTCCAAAGCTTCAAATGTAATCTCCGCATCCTCTGTTGTAAGAGAGCTCACCATAATCACAGGAGTGGGATTTTCTTTCATAATTTTCTCAAGTGCTGTCAAACCATCCATAACAGGCATATTTATATCAAGAGTTATAACATCGGGTTTTAATTCTCCCGCCATTTCAACAGCTTCACTTCCGTTTTTCCCTTCACCTATAACTTCTATTTTGCCACTGTCATTTAATATCTTACTCATGATTTTTCTCATGAAGCCCGAGTCATCAACTATTAAAACCTTAACTTTATCAACCATTCTTCCCCTCCGACGCAATATTAAGAATCTCCTCTATTCTCTCTTTTAAATCCATCATTTCAAAAGTAAAATATTCCTCATCTATTTCGGTCAATTTTCTGTTTTTTTCACACATAATTTTCCAAAACCTATTTTCTTTTACTATTAGAGGTTTATATTCCCACGGGAAATTGTATCCTATCTGTTTTGAAAAAAGATTTGAAAAACCCACTACTGCAACAATAAGCCTGTTTTTCATATCATTATCTAAATCATGATGATACCTTATAGCTTCCTGTATATTCAAAGGCATCACCCATTTTTTTGCAACTTCATACCCGAATTCACTATGATTTAATCCGAAAACCTCTTTCTCAATCTCTACATAATCTCTCTCCTCTTTTGTAGCCAATGATACTACTTTATTATATTCATCGGGAAAAAACTGATTCATTAATATTTTACCTACATCATGTAATAATGCGGCCGTATAAACCTCCTCCGGATTTACTAATTTAAATTTTTTGGCAAGATATTTTGCGATACATGCGGTTGCCGTTGAATGATGCCAAAAAAGAATTCTGTCAAAAGATTTTCCCCCCACTTCCAAAGGAAACATCTTTATTATACACATGGATATAACAACATTTTTTATGGTATCCATCCCGAGTAATGAAACAGCTTGCCCTATGGTTTTAATCTCCAAACCACGATTATAATAAGGGGAATTAGATAGCTTGAGAATTTTCGTTGCCAAAATAGGATCTTTTTCTATAAAAACACCAATCCCTTTGATGGATACTTTTGGATTTTGAACAAGCTTTAAAAATTCTATAGCTCCCTTCGGGAAGGCAGGGACATCTTTTAATTTTTCTAATAATACTCTTATTTTATCCATTAAAAAACTTCCATCTCTTCCTTTATTTTATCGATATTTTCATCGTTTATCCGTATTAACTGATCTTTTGATATATTAAGAATATTAAGTGCCGGTGTCTCAGGTGAGATATCAAAATTCTTATAAAAGCCGAATCCATTATAATTACTTAATTTATCAGCAAGATTAACTACAGCTGTTTCCTGAATGAATTCCGAAGCAAGGGGGGGATTATGATGATAAAATACAACATTTTTTAATCTTTCACCAAGATTCCATTCCTGAACCAAAAATAATCCAACAGCAGCGTGAGTAAACCCGAGAACCTTTTTCTCTATCTCTTCAAAACTAATTCCCGTCATCATAACCTCGTCCATAATAGGTTTATATGTATCGGGAATGTTTTTATTTAAAACAACTTTTCCTATATCATGTAAAAGACCTGCTACAAACATCTCTTCTGCATTATATATATTCAGTTTTTCGGTAATTATCTTTGATATTAATGCCACTGACACAGAATGTCTCCAAAGAAGGATATCGTATTTGTCTCCCTTCTGCATAAATTTTTTAGTGGAAAGCGCTATTATTAATGACTTAAGATTTACAAATCCGAGATAATTTACAGCTTGTCTGATTGAGATAACCTCTTTTCTTAAACCATAATACGGAGAATTAACTATTTTCAATATATCAACCGTAAGAGCCTGCTCCATTTTTATTAATTCAACAAGATCACCGACTTTTGTATCGGGATTATTAAGCATTTGTATTAATTTGATGGAAATTTGTGGCAATGGAGGCAAAGAGCCTATGGTTTTAATTATGTCTTTTATATCAATTTCAATCATTTTTTTTCTCCTCCTTTTTATAAAATATAACTTGCGGATAATGAACAATCTTAAATTTATTATTAACAGAAAATATGGATTCGCTTTTACCCAGCATTAGTATTCCATTGTTTGAAAGTCCGTTATAATATATATCAAGAGCTTTTTTCTTGCTTTCGCTGTCAAAATAAATCAGAACATTTCTACTTAGTATTAATTCACTATCTTCAATCAATCCCTTAAATTGTTCATCTAATATATTCATCTTATAAAATTTTAACATATTTTTTATCTCACTTGCAATAATATAATGATTATTTTCCTTATTAAAATATTTATCTATTATATTCTTTGGAGTTACTCTTAATGAAAACTCTCTGTATTCCCCTTTTTTCGCTCTATCTATCATGGAAGAATCAATATCTATACCTATTATCTCTATTCTATTATTAATATAAGGATATTTCTCTTTAATTAATATTGCAAGAGAGTAAGGTTCTTCGCCCGAAGAACATGCAGAGGAGATTATTTTTATATTTTGCTTATCCTTTATTTGTTTAGAGAAAATTTTATCCAAATATGTTTCCAAATAATTTAACTCCCTGAAAAAATATGTTTCATTAATGGTCATCTCATTCAAAAGATTCTGAAACTCTTCTCTATCCCTGTTAATCAGATTGAAATAATTTTCAATATTATTATTTTTAATATATTCCATTCTTTTTAATAACTTTATTTTTAGAAATTCAAATCGAGATTCCCCGAAATACAAACCACTTCTTTCATATAATATTTTATGAAATTTCTTTAAATCACTGTAATCTACATTATGTATCAATACTCTTTAACCTCTCCTTTTATCCTAATGATTTGATTCTTTCCTCCTTGCTCACTATTTCGGTTATTCTTAATGCAAAATTAGATTCTACCACAACTACCTCCCCTCTTGCAATAAGTTTGTTATTTACCAAAAGTTCGACAGGCTCATCAACGATTTTATCAAGTTGAATTATAGAGCCTATCCCGAGCTTTAATATGTTTTTCAGATACATTGAAGTTTTTCCTATTCTAACTATTATCGGAAGATCAACATCAAAAAGCATGCTCAGCTTTGAGTCCATGGATTCTCCTGAAAAATTAGTTTGTTTTGAAACAGAACTTTTTTTGCTCGGTGAGACTGATGAAGAAGAGTTGTTTTTCTCTTTCCCTTCCAAATATAGCATAATCTCCGGAGACAAAACAAAGACGAATTTTCCCTTTTTCTGTTCAATATCAATACTACTATCAATAAAGAATATATCATCCGACTTAATTGTATCATAAATTTCACCGACATCAAGCTCTTTTATATTCGCTTGATTAAAACCGAAAGATTTTCCCGATGCCTCTTTTAAACCGAGGGCTAATGAACTTGATACCTGATTCATTGTTTCACTTAAAGCGTCTATATCTTCATCATTAATCTCGTCTTTTTCCTCTTCAACACCAACCATTAAATTAGCAATTAATCCTGCCAATTTTTTGTCAAAAAGCAAATATACTCTTCCTTTACTCTCTTTTTGTTCAATTTCAGCCAATACAATTTTTCGATTTTCTGTAAATTTGTTTACTACAATATCTTTTGTAGCCTCTTCAAATTCACCAACTTCAACTTTAATCTCTTTTCCGAGAAGCATAGTTAAAACCGAAACAATAGATTCTTTTAAGTTTTGTTTTAAATAATTGTTTATGGCTTCATTCATTATCCAACCTCTTTATTATTGATTTTATTTTTACTCCCCTTTTACCGTCAATCTCAATTAAATCCCCTTTAAATTTAGGTTTATCAGAGACAACAAGCATAGGATTTAAAAAATTTTGTTTTTCCAACATAATAAGATCCCCTTCCTCCAAATCTAATATATCTTTAAATGTAAGTTGCTGCCCTTTTATGTCCACAAACATATTAAACATTGCATTCTTTAAAACTTCACCTACTTTTTCAACTTCATTTTCCGATACTTTTCTCTTTCCAGTGTACCAATCCTGAGAAAACTTATTTGAAATAGGTTCAAGAACAATAGAAGGGATACAAAAATTTACCATTCCGGAAGATGCTCCCATCTTAATCTCAAAAATTATGAGAACTATCCCCTCATTAGGAGCAACAATTTGAATTAATTGCGGAGATGTTTCCTGAGTTGATATCTTGATATCCAGGTCTATTATCTGTTTCCACACCTCTTTCATATCCCTTAACATAAGATCCAAAACACCATTCATCAGATTCATCTCTATTTCGGTGATGGTTCTTGATATCCCCTCCTGAGGAGCTCCGGCTCCACCAAGTAATTTATCCAAAAGAGGAAAAACAATCGAAGGATTCATCTCTATTATGGCGTTTCCTTCAAGGGGAAACATTGATATAGCATTAAAAAAAGTGGGATCAGGTAAAGATAAAATAAACTCGGCATATGTAAGCTGTTCAACAGATACAAGATTCACTTCGATTAAAGCTCTTAAATATGCGGAAAGGGAAGATGAAAAGTTTCTCGCAAATCTATCGTGCAAATAATGGATGGATCTTATCTGATCCTTTGAAATTCTATCGGGTCTTCTGAAATTATATATCGTAACTTTTTTTATCTCATCATCTGTTCTTACCTCGGATGGAACTTTCTCAACACTGCTTACACTTTCCTCATCTGATAACGAGTTTAAAAGAGCATCGACCTCTTCCTGAGATAAAATTTTAGCCATTTCTACCTCCTTTCATATTCTTTATGGTATAAAATTCATCTATTTTTCCCTTTAATCTTATTATAGCCTGACTTCTGAGTTGAGATACTCGCGATTCGGTTATATTCATTATCTTCCCTATCTCTTTTTGGTTTAGGTCTTCATAATAATATAATGTTATAAGTAATTTCTCCCTTTCTGGAAGGTCTCTGACAGCCTCTGTTAAAACTCTTTTCAATTCATCCAAGAGCATCTCTTCACCGGGTGAAACAGTTTTCTCATCTCTTAAATAATATAAAACTAATTCGCCGTTCGTGTTATCACCCGTATCTCTATGATTATTAAATGATATGATTTTATCTCCTCTATAATTGTATAATAATTCCCTGAACTTTTTTATATCAATATTAAGATATTCAGCCACATCTTCGTCCGTAGGTGGAACACCTTTTTCTCTTTCCAAATCAAGGTATGCTTTCTCTATCTCTTTTTTTCTTTGTCTTGCCGATCGGGGTAATAGATCTAATTTTCGCAATTCATCAAGTATGGCACCCCTTATCCTGATAGGAGCATAATATTCAAACTTAATACCCATTTTCTCATCATATTTATCAATAGCATCTATCAAACCTATTATTCCGGAATTTATAAGATCATCCAATTCCACACTTTTCGGTATATTTGAATGGATTTTCATTGCAATTGTTTTCACCATAGGAAGATATTGTAATATATTATTTCTATCCTTTTTTTCCATCTGTTTTAAAGTTTATCATTTTTTTCCAACTTTCATAACTATCTCCGGTTTTATTGTTCCAAGATAATCTGTTTAGTAAAATTCGAGCAAGATTATTAAATGCAGCACTAATTTTACTTTCAGGAAAAGATTCTACAACAGGTTTTTGATTTCTAACAGCCTCGGCCACCCTTTTATCAAACGGCAAAAATCCCATAAGATTAAGATCCTTACCGAGAAACCTATCGGCAACATTATTTATTTGATCAAAAACAGCTTTTCCCTCGTCCATATTACTAACACTGTTCACAACAATGGAAATCGGTTTTGCAGGATCATACCCGGTAATGACTTTTATAATGGCATAAGCATCTACAATAGAAGTTGGCTCGGAATTAACAATAATAATTATATCCTCGGACATTAATAAAAAACTTAAAACAAGATCCGATATGCCTGCGGCTGTATCTATAAGTAATATATCGGTAAAATCCTCTATCTTTGAAATCTCGCTTAATAATTTTTCCTCTTGTAAAGAATCAAGATTTGTTATCTCCTGTATTCCCGACGAAGCGGGAACAATCTTTATACCTTGTGGTCCTTCGACAATAATATCCTCTATGCCTAAATCATCTTTAACAATATCAACTATATTATGTTCGGGAGTAAGACCTAAAAGTATATCAATATTAGCCAAACCAAGATCAGCATCAAAAACAGTTACCTTTTTCTTTTTCTTTTGCAATGCTATCGCAAGATTAACAACAGTGTTTGTCTTTCCGACCCCCCCTTTTCCGGAGGTTATCGCTATCTTTTTCATCCCTCGTTGATTATTCCTCCTAATGTTGATATTTTTTTTAAGTTTTCTTAATGTTTCAGCTTGATCCATTTTTAATACTCCTTAATAATAAATTTGTTAATTTTTGTGAAGATGCAATCTCTATATCCTCGGGAACTTTTTGACCGGTTGTCCAGAATGAAAGACTTTTTTTACTGTTAATAATCGTATTAAAAACATTCCCATAATTGAAAGTTTCATCCATTTTTGTGAATATTATAGAGGTCGGATTTAATATTTTGTAAAGCTCCATAATTTTTAAAAGATCGATAGATTTTGTTGTGGCTGATAGAACTAACAATTTTTCGACCCCTTTTATATCAAGAAATTCAGCATCTCTTAATAGAGAATCTTTATCCGGTTTTCTGCCGGTGGTATCTATAAAAATCAAATCATAATCGGCAAACATTTTCAAATACTTTTTAAGCTCATCTTTATCGTTTGCAAGAGCAAAAGGAATACCTATCAGAGAAGCGTAGGTTTTAAGTTGTTCCTGAGCTCCTATTCTGTAATTATCAACACTGATGAGTGCAACTTTCTTTTGTTCTCCCAGATAATAATTGGCTGACAATTTTGCTATTGTTGTTGTTTTCCCCACACCCGTGGGACCTACAAAAGCAATTATCTGTTTTCTACTGCCATCTATAACCTTAACATCCGGCAAAGCGCTGTAAACAGTTTTCCAAAGAAAAGATTTTAAATAATCATAATTATCCCGATATTTTATGGGAATCTGATAATCCATTATCTTAACTATCTTATTAGCAATAGATTCACTCACTCCTTCATTTAAAAGATATCTGTATATATCGTAAAATTTACCGCTGAAATCAAAATTATCCGATTTATGAAATGATTTTTTTATTAACTCTTTAATATCTTTAATCTCCTCTTTCAACGGCTCTATATTCAACTCTTGTGTGCGAAACTCATCAACCATTTTAACAATATTTGCCAATTCTTTAATTTTTTTACCCTCATCATCTTTTATTTTCACAATTGCGGGTGAAGTTCTGAAAGGTGGATATGCTGATTCTCTTTCAACAGCTGCAATTATCTCTATCCATTTTTCCCCTTTTTCAGTAATTTGTTTATCGGAAAGGATAAAAGCATCCTCTCCCATCTCCTCTTTTATCCTCTCCATAGCTTCTTTAATACTTTTAACTTTAAATTTTTTTATCTGCATTTTATACGACTCCTAATGAGATTACTTTTATGTTTGAAGGGATTTCAGCTGCCGAGAGAATGACAAGATTGGGAATCGCTCTTTCCGTAATTTTTCTAAGATGCACTCTGACATCCGGTGAAGTTAAAATTATCGGCTGAACTTTTAATCCCGATTTTCCAATTGCTGTTTTTATCCTGTTTATTATCTCCTGCGCTGTTTCAGGTGATAAAAACAATTGTTCGAATCCCTGGGATTTATCTATACTTTTTTGAATTATCTCCTCTATATCCTGGTTAAGCACAAGAGCGGGTAATTCATTGTTTTGTGTTAAATATGGCATGACCAAAGATCTTGCAAGAGATTGTCTTACAAGTTCTGTTAGTTGAGTTAAATCCCGAACAGAAGGAGCATAATCGGCAAGTGTTTCAAGGATTGTAAGCATATCTCTTATTGAAACATGCTCTTTCAAAAGATTTTGTAAAACTTTATGAATTTGCCCCACACTTAATACCTTAGGGGTAAGTTCTTCAACCACCTTGGGATAATTTTCCCCTACCATATCTATCAACTTTTGTGTATCCTGCCTGGTTATTATCTCAGAGGCATATTGTTTTATTATCTCTTTCATATGGGTTGATATAACAGTCGAAGGGTCAACAACAGTATAACCGAGAAATTGAACCTGCTCTCTGTTTTTTTCCTCAATCCAATAAGCTTCAAGATCAAAGGCGGGGTCTTTTGTTTCTATCCCTTTTATTTTCTCTTTGGCATTTCCCGGATTTATCGCAAGAAGAAGATTAGGATATACTTCCCCTTTTGTTACAGGGATATTTTTAACAAGTATCTGATACTCTTTCGGAGCCAATTTCAGATTATCTTTTATCCTTATTGAAGGAACTATTATTCCGAGTTCAATAGCAATCTGTTTTCTTGTTGTTTTAATTCTTTTCAACAAAGGAGCATCATTTGCCCTGTCAACAAGAGGTATTAGAGAATATCCTACTTCAATGCCGAGGATATCAACTCTGAGAAGTTTTTCTATCCTCTCCGGAGCGGGAATAGCTTTCCTTTTCTCCATCTCCTCTTTTACCTGTATCGCCTCTTTTGTCTGTTTCTCTTTATATAATCTGTAAGCAAGATATCCGAACAAACCTGAAATAATAAAGAAAGGAATTTTAGGTAATCCCGGGACCAGCCCCAATAAAAAGAGTGTCCCTGCACCAAATGCCATAGGTTTTATATTAAAAAATATCTGTTTTGTCATGTCCGAGCCGAGATTTGAATCAGCTGCAGCTCTTGTTGCTACAAGACCTCCTGATATCGCTATTAGAAGAGATGGTAGAGCTGAAACAAGCCCGTCACCTACGGTTAGTATCGTGTATGTTTTAAGAGCTTCCGAAGCTGACATCCCTTTTTGTAAAATTCCTATTAAAAGTCCCCCTATAATGTTTATGAAAGTGATAATAATGGAAACAAGAGCTTCCCTTGATGTAAATCTTATCGCACCATCCATTGCCCCGTAAAATTCAGCTTCTTTTCTTATCTCTGCCCTTCTCTCTTTTGCTTCATCTTCCGTAATTAATCCCGAATTCAAATCAGCATCAATGCTAAGTTGTTTTCCGGGCATGGCATCCAATGTAAACCTTGCTGAAACTTCACTCGCCCTAACGGCTCCATGAGCAACAACCATAAATTGTATTGCAATGATAACAATAAATACAATTATACCAACCACATAATTTCCACCTACAACGAATTTTCCGAAGGCGGCGATAACATGTCCCGCAGCTGTTATACCCTGATCACCTCGTAAAAGAATCAATCTTGTGGTCGAGATATTAAGAGCCAACCTGTAAAGTGTTGCTATAAGCAATAAAGAGGGAAAAACAGAAAATGACACAGGTTCGGTTAAATAAGCTGTTATCATTATGATGGAAACCGCAAGTGTTATATTTATTGATAGAAAAATATCAAGTAATGCGGGGGGCAATGGAACAAGGATTAAAATAAGAATGGCAATAATAAGAATCGGAGCTACAATATGAGCTTTTTTTAATAAAAAATTGTCAAGAGTAAGTGTTCCTGCCGGCATTAAAGTCTCCTCTTTTTTAACTTATATACATATGCCAATACTTCGGCAACAGCTTGGTATAATTCAACGGTTATTGTCTCATTAATTTCTACATCCTTATAAATCCGCCTTGCAAGTGGAGGATTTTCAACTATCGGAACACTGTTTTCCTTTGCCACCTGTTTAATTTTAAGTGCTATATAATCAACTCCCTTTGCAACAAGTTCAGGTGCCTTCATACTTGATTTATCATATTTTAGGGCAACCGCAAAATGTGTAGGATTTGTTATGACCACATCAGCCTTAGGAACCTCCTGCATCATCCTTTTCATGGCATAACCAAATTGTATGTTTCTGATTCTACCTTTTATCTGAGGATCTCCCTCATATTGTTTAAACTCCTCTTTTATCTCTTTTTTACTCATTTTTAAATTTTCAATATAATCATATTTTTGATACAGATAATCAAAGATAGACAAAAACATTATAAATAATGCAACCTTAAATGTTATTGCAAATGCAATGCTTCCGATGATTTTTAAAATAATTATAAGCGGGTTTCTCGTTATAAACATTATTTTTTCAAAATTTCCGCTGATTGTTGAAAAAGCAATCCACGCTATAATAGAAACCTTAATAAAATTTTTTATTAATTCTACAATCGTTCCTCTTGATATAAGAACTTTTTTAATCCCTTTAACAGGATTCAATCTACCGAAATTCAATGATAATTTTTTAAATTTTATAAAAAATCCTCCCTGCGGAATAGTAGTTATAAAAGAGATCATTATAAACAATGCTGTTATCGGAATTAATATTGATACATATGTCATCAAACCGTTTCTCATTACGAAAATAAAATTAGTTGAATTTAATCTCATACTTCCTGCCAAACCATAATAAAAAACAAAAGAGTCCTTTATTTTATTACCGATAAACGGAAGATAATATATCATCATCAAAGATATGGTTAACAGTATCACCCCCTCACTTATCTCTTTTGATCTCGGAACATTTCCCTCATCCTTGGCTTTTTTTAATCTCCATTGCGTAGGTTTTTCCGTCTTGCTCGACTTATCTTCCGGCATCTTTTACCTCATTAAAAAATAATTTGATACAACTGTAGGGATATCCCTAACTCCGTTTTTCCATAAACCGAACGAGATTGAGAATATGAATGAGAGAGCAATCAAACCGAGAGCTATTTTGAGTGGAAACCCAACAAAAATTATCTGAATCTTAGGGGAAACTTTACCTATTAATCCGAGCGTAATATCAACGGCGATAACAGTTGCTATACCAGGGGCACCTATCTTTATTGCCGTTAAAAATACTTTTTTTATTAAAAACACTATATAATTCAAACTTCCTATCTTTACCACAAAAACACCCGGAGGTATATATTTGAAACTTTCTTTCATAGCCCATATAAAATAATAGTGTCCGTTTATAGCTATAAAGATAGTGGTTGCAAGGAGTAATGAAAAAATGGTTAAAATATTATTATTAACATTACTCATGGGATCCACCATAGAAGCCATTGTAAATCCAATCTGAAATCCCAGAACTTCACCCATAATAATAATACTCATGAATATTAGATTTACAATAAACCCTAACATATAACCCGCTAATATCTCCTTTATAAAACATATTGATAACATAAACATATTAGATGGGATTATCCAAGTTTTAAATCCGACAAACGGAAAAATCACTACCGCTATAAGCATTGAAAACATTAATTTGGATTTATTCGGAATAGATGGACTTGAAAAAATGGAAATAGCTGCTAAAAAAGCCGTTATTCTCACCATCACAAGAAAAAATTGTTTCCAATAAAACATATTTAAAAGTTCCATCTACCCTCTTATGAAATAAGGGATATTTTTCAGCAAATAATGGACAAGAGAGATAAGTTTATTAAGCATCCATGGCATCGTAAAAAAAAACACAACTATTGCACCGAGAACCTTAGGTGCGAAATTCAGAGTTGCATCTGAAATGGATGTCGCAGCCTGAAAAATACTTATAAATAACCCTATTAATAATGAAATGATTAATATAGGAGCCGAAACTAATATTGCGGTCCAAATCGCTTGCTTAGCTATCGCTAATATCAATGCTTCACTCATATTATCCTCCGAAACTCTTTACCAATGCCCCTACAAGCAAAGTCCAACCATCCGCCATAATAAAAAGTATAATTTTAAACGGAAGAGAAACCATAACAGGGGGGAGAAAAATCATCCCCAATGAAACAAGAATGGATGCAACAACCACATCAATTATCAAAAAAGGGATATATAGTAAAAAACCTATCTCGAATCCTGTTTTTATCTCACTTAAAATATATGCCGGAATAAGAGTTGTCATTTGAACTGCATCTCTGTTCTTAGGAGGAGCGGATTTGGATAAAGAGATAATAAATTTCAGATCTTTTTCCCTCGTTTGCCTAAGCATATACTTTTTCAGTGGGATACCCGCTTTTTGAACAGCTTGTATCTCATTAATTTTCCCGCTTTCATAGGGAACAATAGCCTGACTATATATATTATTGAATGTGGGGGTCATTATGAAAACGGTTAAAAAAAGAGACAATCCCACTATAACCTGACTCGGAGGCATCTCTCTCGCTCCAAGCGCTTGTTTTAAAAAATAAAAAGTTATAAGTATTCTTGTAAAAGAGGTTAAAATCACAAAAAGTGTTGGCAATAGGGAGAGAAAGGTCAACAAAACTGCGATTTTTACAGGCAATGACCATGAATTAACCCCTTTTACATTAATTGTGAAAGAGGGATTATCAGCGGGTGGGGCTGCCCATATATTAGCCGATAATAATAGAATAATTATAATAAGAATAATTTTTTGTTTTTTCATTTTTCAACCGATTTAACCTCTTTTAATTTTTCCTTGAATATGTTGAAAAAACTCCCGCTTTTCTCATTATGCTTGCTGTTTACACTTTCTTCATTCAATTCCAATGATTTGATATAATTAACCGTTTGAGGAGTTACTCCCAATAAAATTGTTTCCTTGTCTATTTTAACTATATAAAGATATCTCCTTTCCCCGAGAGGATATCGGGATATTATTTTAATCATACTTGAATTCAGCAAGCCTCCGTTTTTCATGTTTACTTTTTTCATAATATAGCTTAAAAGAAAAATAAGCCCGAGTATGAAAAGCAAAGCTAAAAAAACTTTAAAAGAGGAGTATGAAAAATTTTGTCCGTTTATCTGCTGCATCAGATCTCCCTCGGATCATATACATCTGTTATTCTAATACCGAAAGTGCTTTCTATAACGGTTATTTCACCTTTACCGAAATAGCTTCCGTTAATATAAATATCAACGCTTTCACCCGCCGATTTATTAAGTCTAATAACGGAACCTATTTGAAGATTTAGAAATTCCTTAACAGACATCAACTTTCTGCCGAGATCAACTTCAATATCAGCTCTTAAATCAATGAAATTTTCCCAATCTTTAATAATCTTTTTAAAAGCGGGAAGAGATTCAATCTCTTTTCCCACATCATCAATGTTTGAAATATCAACCATTTTTTACCTCTCTATTGAATTACAAAATCAATAAAATAACAGTTTGTAATAATATCCTCTCCGAATTCTTTATTTAACACCTCATTCACCTTAGCAATAATCTCTTGCTTTAAAGATAGTTTTCCCGATACTGTTTTTAACTCTTCAAAAGTTTTAGAACTTAAAATCAAAAAAATCACATCTCTGATCTTCGGAATCAATAGCTCATTTGTCCTAATCTTATCTTCATACTCTTTTTTACTTAACTCGAGTTTTAACATAACTTTCATATATCTTCTTCCTATAGGATCATTCAGATTAACTATGAATTCATTTAAGGATAAAATCCCTTTTTGAGTCTCACCATTATCCTTGGCAAGGTCAGTTTCATCTTCACCGGTTGTTTCTTTTGCAGAGGTATTATCCTGAGCATCTGTCTTTTGAGTTGTATCACCACTTTTAACAACCTTGTTTTCCCCGTTCTTTACATCCGTTTTCTCAACAGGTGGTTGCTTAGGTGCAAGAAAAAATTTATAAACGGCAATTCCTCCTCCGAATGATAACAAAACTATGATTATCACCATGATTAAAGAAATCCCTTTCTTACCCTCTTTTTCTCCCAAATCAATTTTTTCTTCTTCTCCCATTTAAATCCTCCTTAAATATATTGTTATTTCAACTCTTCTGTTTTTACTTCTGTTCTCGGGAGTTGTCTCGGGATACAACGGATTTGAAGAACCATAACCCGCAACAGCCATATTGCTTGTATCAACTCCCGCATTTTTAAAATAATTAAGAACAGCAACAGCTCTTTTTATGGATAAAAGTTCATTGTCTATTTTTTTTGATACTGTATTATCAGTATGTCCTTCAATTACGATGGAAGTATTATACTGTTTTAAAATCCCGGCTATTTTCTCAAGAACCTTATATGACGAGGGTAATAGTTTATATTGATTGACATGAAATAACAGTTTTTCACCGATTATCAAGGTTAATTTTTGATATCCAGAATATAATCTCACCTCACCCGATCCTTTATAATTATTGTAAAGTTCCCCCAAATTATCAATGAGTTTTATCTCTTTTTCCGTAAGCCTGACGATAGGAACTCCGGGTATAGGGGTAAAATTTATATTTTCTGAAGGATAATCATTTGATTTATTGATATTTACATTTAACATATTTTTAAATAATCTGTATCCTTCGGGTGTAATATTAGAGATGCCGAAAAGCATTACAAAAAAAGTTAAAAGCAATGTTGACACATCGGAAAAAGTAAGCATCCACTTAGTTTCAACACTTTTCGTAAACATCCTTTTTTTCATTTAATCCTCATCTACAAATTTTATCTTCAGAAAAGAGCTTTCTTTATCATCTTCAAGATTGCCGTATCCCATTATAACCATCTTCTTTTGTTCCACACCTTGCTGTTTGAAAAATTTATAAACAGTTAAAGCTTTTAGTGCGGCAAATTCATAACTGTTAATATTACCGCTCTCTTTCTGATTTGAAAATCCCTCTATATAAATATAATAAGGGAGATATTTAGCAAGATAACCTATCTTAACAAGTTCTATATAAGCCTTGGGATTGATAGCTGTTTTTCCTTTCTCAAAGATGGTTTTCGTCGGAAAACTTAATGATGCTCCGTTATCTCCAACTCTTACTCCCAATTTTATTAAATCGGCATCATTTAAATATTCCTCCATCTTTTTCTTGGTTAAACCTTTTTCCCTCAGTTCTTTTATTATAACAGCCAAGTTATCCCCCTCCCCTGTATCAAGAATGGATATTTTTCCCCTTCCTTTCCCTTTTTTGAAAACAAGAGATTGTTTATAGGATTTTTGGAAAGCTTTCATTTTTTTCATTGTTTTTATGGTATAAGATGAAAGAGAGATGAAAAAAGTCAGAACAATTAAAATCATGGAGATATAAAGTGGAAGCCATCTGTTTTTTTTACTATTTGTTTTATTTTTTATTTTTCTCTTTATCATAAAGAACCTTCTCTAAGATATCTTTCCCTTATATTTGTCGGCAGAAAGGAGACAAGTTTTTGCTCCACAACTCTCGGTATATCACCTTGCTGAACGGTTAATAAGCCATTCATAATCATCTGTTTTTTAAGAATTTCAAAATTTGATCTCTCTTTTAATTTACCGGCAATGGGGAGAAAAACCACATTAGCAAGAATAGCTCCGTAAAAAGTTGTAACAAGTGCTATGGACATTGCAGGTCCTATTTTGGAGGGACTATCAAGAGATTTAAGCATTAAAATCAGACCTATCAGAGTTCCTATCATTCCGAAAGCTGGAGCATAATTACCCATGGCCTCAAATAATTCGTAACCTATTCTATGCCTCTCGGAAAGATAATCAATCTCATTTTCCAAAACCTCTTTTATAGTAATCGGATCAATTCCGTCAACTATCATCCTCAATCCTTCCGCAAGAAAAGTATCCTCTTCATCATCTATATATTTTTCAAGTGCAAGAAGCCCGTCTCTTCTTGAGACTCTCGAAAACTCAACAATCCGAGGAACAATGTCGATAAGTTCATCAGCGGAATAGAAAAAGGCGTTTTTAACAACTTTAAACACTTTAAGAATATCTTTAAGCTGATAATTAACAAGAACGGCTCCGAAAGTTCCACCGAGAACTATCAATATGGATTGCCAATTAAAAAACACATTAAGATTACCTTGAGATGCTATGGCAATCACAACCAAACCGAAAGAAGTTACAATTCCGAGTAAAGTCGTTAAATCCAATTTAAACCTCCGAAAACTTTAATATCAATTTTCATGCCATGACCACACCTTTATATTACCATTATTCAATGATTCTTCAGGTCAAAATATTGACATCTTCATCACCATCAAAACTATTAAGTCAAAATATTGAGCATTACAAAATCATCTTTATTCAGAGATGTTCTTTTTATATTCATTACCCATATAATTATTTAAACAGATTTCTTTAATTCAATCTTTATGACTCTTGACCAAACATTTCCCTTGTGTTTTAATAATATATTAAAGAATTATTGTTATAACTTATTTAACGGAGGTTAATGATTTCAAAACTTATTATTGAGCTAAAAAAAGAACATCTGCTTATTAAAAAAACATTCAACAAAATAAAAGATTTTAATATTAAAGCTGATAAAAGGAAACTTCTGTTCAAAGATGCAAAACAATTCTTATCTTCACATATTAAAAAAGAGGATGAATTTTTGTATCCCCTTTTATGGAAAAAAGCGGAAATAGATAATAATCTCAAACATACCCTTGAACTTTGTATGGATGATATGAATAATATTGCACAAGAGGTTCAGAATTTTTTTAGTAAATATGAAGATAAGGAATTCGGAGATGAGTTTTATTCCGAATTAGGCAAACTTTGTGCCGATATATCACAAAGAATTATTTATGAAGAAGAAGTTATATATGAAAAATATGAAGAGATAATTACTGATAAAAAATAGAGTGTATTGTTTGATCTATTCACAAACTTTAAAAACAGGTGATAAAATGAATGAATTAATTATGATACCTTGGTTAATTGATAAAACACAATTTAAAGGTATCAGAAAACAGGAGATATTAAAAGCAAAATATTTTCAAAAAGGGGATAAAACCATTGTTTTTGATTTTCTCGGATATTCCCATTCTCTATCCATTCTTGAAGCTTTTAAAAATAAAGGGAAAGAATTTTCAAAAATAATTTTCTTCGGAGCCGCCTCTTTTATGGGGGATTTTAAAACGGGTGATATCGTTTTTCCGAAATCAAACTTTATATTTTTAAGATACGAAGACAGGGTTTCAAACACGATTGAAACAGATAAAAATATTTCAACTTATATAAAAAAACACTTTACAAATATATCCGCGGACTCCATGACAATTGATTATGCGGGATATTTCCCAACCAAGGAACTTTCAATGCTTAAAAAATATTCCACGCTTTTTATAGAGATGGAATACGGGTTCATTCTCAGATGGGTAATTAAAGAGGATATAAATCTAATCCCCATATATATTTTAACGGATAAATGGGGAGAGAAACCCGTAATTAATGATAATATAAAGGACCCTTTTAATAATACACTTAAAATTATTTTGGAGGCTTAAATGAAAAGAAAAGTATTACTTACAAGAGCTTTTCAGGAAAAACCCATTAAAGAGTTAGAATCAAAATTTGATCTTGAAATAGGAAGCTATGAAAGAAATCTTACAAAAGATGAGATTATCGATAAAATTCAGGATAAAGAGGGGATAATATCCCTTCTTGCCGACCCGATTGATAAAGAGGTTATGAATAGCGGTAAAAATCTGAAAATAATAGCTAATTATGCTGTCGGTTATAATAATATTGATGTTGAATACGCTTTACAAAAGGGGATTTATATAACCCACACCCCCGATGTTTTAACAGAAGCTACCGCTGATATCGCTTTTGCATTGCTTTTAAGCGTTGCAAGAAGAATTATAGAAGCAAACAGATTTACTGTCGGGGGAAAATTCAAAGGGTGGGAACCGAATTTAATGTTAGGTGTTGAAATTTTCGGTAAAAAACTCGGAATAATAGGAATGGGAAGAATAGGAAAAGCTTTTGCAAGAAGAGCAAAAGGATTCGGTCTTGATATTTACTATTATTCAAGAAACAGAATACCGGAAGAAGAGGAGAAAAAATTCGGAGCAAAATTCATGGGATTGGATGAACTTTTAAAAATATCGGATTTTATCTCAATACATACCCCGCTAACAAAAGAAACCCGTCACCTCTTAAACAAAGAAAAACTCGATTTGCTAAAAAAGAGTGCGATTTTGATTAATACGGGGAGGGGACCGATAGTTGATGAAGAGTATCTTATTAAACTTTTAAAAGATAATAAAATATTCGGTGCGGGATTTGATGTATATGAAAAAGAGCCTTTCATACCCGAAGCATTAAAAAAACTTGATAATGTCGTTATTTTGCCCCATATAGGCTCGGCTACAATAGAAACAAGGGAAAAAATGGCTTTTATGTGCATAAATTCAATAGAGCATTTTTTCAATGGGAAAACACCTGAAAATCTTATTCCCGAATGGAAAAACAAACTCAAATAAGATGTCCGAGATTATAAGTATAAATTCACCTGAAATTATTGAAAAAACAAAAGAATTTATAGAAAAAGGGGATATTGTTTGTATTCCTACGGATACCATATACGGACTCTCCGTAAATAGTTTTGACAAAAATTCATTAATAAAATTAAAACGACTAAAACAAAGGGAGGAGCCTTTCCTACTTTTAACCGACAGCTTGAATAAGATTATCGGACTTATTAATTATATCAACCCTGTTTTCCATAAATTAAAAGCTAACGGGTTAATTCCCGGACCTTTGACACTACTTTTTAAAGTAAGGGTGAACATAGATGATATAACTTCAGAGAGAGGAACCATAGCGGTCAGAATTCCGAAATCCGATTTTCTGCAAAAACTTTTATCTTCAATAAATTTTCCCATAGTTTCAACAAGTGCGAACTTAAAAGGGATGACACCGGCAAAAACAATAGAAGAAGCTCACAATTATCTTAAAGAAGATGTTAAGCTTTATGTTGATGCGGGAAAGCTTGACGGACCACCTTCGACAATAATAGATATATCCGATGAAAATATAAGATACATTCGAGAGGGTGGAATAAAATTCAAGAAAATAAAACAAATCATTGACAACTGAAAAATAATTTATTATATTAAAAGATTTAAAAGGAGGTATCATGAAAAAAGTCTTATCATTTTTTTTAATCGTTTTTATTGCTGTATTTTTTTATTCTTGTAAAAAGAATAAGATTAAAACGATTCCAAAACCTAAAAAACAAGAAACAAAAATCGAAAAAGTGCAGGAAGAGGTACCTAAATTAAAAGTTGAAAAACTATCGGAAGAGGAGATTTTTAACAAAAAATCCATAGAAGAATTAAATAAAGAGCAAGTTCTTAAAATAGTTTTCTTTGATTTTGATAAAGCGAATATCAGAGATGATATGATTCCGGTTATAGAAGAAAACGCCGACTGGTTGAAAAAACATCCGACCGTGAAAATTCTTATAGAAGGACATTGCGATGAGAGAGGAACCGTTGAATATAACCTTGCTCTCGGAGAGAAAAGAGCTAAAGCGGTTAAAGAATATCTTATTTCTTCAGGAGTTTCTCCCGGTATAATAACAATCATCTCTTACGGAAAATCAAAACCTCTTGACCCTGCACATAATGAGGCTGCCTGGTCAAAAAACAGAAGAGCGGAATTAAAAATCATAGAAAAATAGTTTTATAAAAAATATAATGAAAAAAAACATAATATCTCTAATAATTGTATTGTCTTTATCTTTATCACTCACGGCAAAATCAAAAGAGTATAAACAGATAAACGGCAAATTATCTAAAATAATCTCGTCCCTCGAATCAATGAGTAGGAGAAATGATGCTCAGGCAGCTGAAATATCGCAAGTATATTCAAAATTAAAAGTTGTTCTGTCCCGTCTTGAAAATCTACAAAAAAAAGAGATAGATCAGAATAAAGTTATGGAATCCGTTCTTATTCAACTTCAAAATCTAAAAGAAAGTATTGATGAATTAACAAAATCAGTCAATAATCTTTATCAACACCAAGATGATTTACAGACTTCAAATACTTCTTACAATAATACTCCTGCAAACAACCCGATTAAACAACATAACATTGATACAAAAAAAGTGAAAAAAGTTATAAAGGGGAAAAAGGTAAAACTTACCCCGCAACAACTTTATTATTCCGCTTACTCTGATTATCTTAAAGGTGATTTTCAGCTTGCCATAAGAGGATTTAATGAATATTTGAAAATATATGGCAACTCTCCCCTATCGGATAATGCTCTATATTGGATAGGAGAATGTTATTATTCCCAAGGCAAATATGAAGCGGCTATAAAAAGTTTTGACAATCTGATTAAATATCACAAACAAAGTGATAAAATAGCAGGGGCTTTGTTAAAAAAAGGATACTCTTTATTAGAGCTGGGTAAAAGAGAAAAGGGAATTTTAGTCTTAAAGAAAGTTATAAATGATTATCCGCTTTCCGAGGAAGCCGGTCTTGCAGAGCAAAAATTAAAGGAGATCGGGGTAAGCGGAAAGGAGAACTGATGTTAGATAAAAATTCTTACAATAAGATTATTTTAGTGGGGCATATAGGAAGAGATCCTGAAATAAGATATACTCCGGATAATAGAGCTGTTGCAAATATAAGTCTTGCGACAACCGAATTTATGACAAAACCGAACGGTGAAAGGGAAGATAGAACCCAATGGCATAATATAGTGGCATGGGGGAAATTGGCTGAATTCGGTGAAAAATATCTTAAAAAAGGGATGCAGATAATGGTTGAAGGTAAACTCAGATATGATAATTGGACAGCTCAAGACGGAACAAAAAGAAAAAGTGCAAGAGTTTATGCGGACAAAATTATTCTTCTCGGGAAAAGAGATAGAAACGATTATCAATCAAATAACAATATGGATGCTGGATTCGGAGAACCATCCGGTGATCTTCCGGATGGTTCTGACGAGGGACTGCCTTTCTGATTAATTATGTTTGAGGATAAAGAATATACAAAATGTTTTGCATGCGGCAAGGATAATCCATTCGGTTTAAAGCTTAAATTTTATAAAGACAATAATTGGGTTATAGCTGAATTTATACCCCATGAAAATTATCAAGGCTACCCGGGAATCTTACACGGAGGGATTACAACCACTCTTATGGATGAAGCAATGGCAAAAGCCCTTTATTTGATGGATATAGTAGCTTTAAGCGTTAAAATAGAAGTTCATTTTAAAAAGAAGATAGAGATCGGTGAAAAAGTCAGGGTAAAAGCAAAACTTTTGGAGCAAAAAAGAAAAATTTTTATACTAACCTCTCATATTGAAAATGAACAGGGGGAGATAAAAGCGGAAGCAAAAGGGTTTTTTCAACAATATAAAGGGCTTCTTTAACCGGATTTATCTGTCTTTATAACTATAATAACCGTTTTTCCCCACAATCACATGATCAAGGACTTTTATATCGATTAATTCTCCCGCTTGGAAAAATTTTTCAGTTAGTCTGTCATCCTCATAAGAGGGGGTTGAATCTCCGGACGGATGATTATGAACAATTATTATGGAATTTATGCTATCTTTTATCGCATTTTTAAAAACTTCCCGCGGATGAACAACTGTAGAATTCAGCGTCCCGACCGATACAATCTCATCCTTTACTATCCTATTCTTTGTATCAAGATATAAAATCATAAAAACTTCCCTGTCCAAATCCGATATTAAAGGGGAACAATAATCATAAACATCTTTCGCCGATTTTATCTGTTTGCCCTCATTAATATGAATATTCACCCTTTTATTAATCTCAAAAACAGCTTTTATCTGCATCGCTTTTGCAGGTCCTATCCCTTTGATCCGTTGTAATTCTTTAAGAGACAAACTCGAGAGTTTTTCTATACCGTAAGTTTTAATCAATCTATTACACATATCAACAACATTCTCCCCCCTGTTTCCCGTTTTCAAAATTATGGCAAGAAGCTCCGCATCACTTAAATTTGATGAACCGTATTTTATAAATCTCTCCCTCGGTCTGTTCTCTTTTGCAATATCTTTTATCCGCATCCACCCTTCCTTATATTTTAATATAAAACAATAGAGCAAAATTGTCAAATTTCTCGAAAATTTAAAACCTACACAAATATGAAACTTTGAAAAACAAACCTTTTCTAATTTGAAGGAATTGATTACTCTCCATATAATCATCTTTCTCCCACTTCAGTTTTCTGTAAACAGAGCCATAACCTAAGTATATAACTGTTCCCGGGATATATGTGAAAGATGCGAGAGCATCAATGTTAAGTTTTTTTCTGTATGTATTGTATTCGAAAATTCCTCTGAAAAACAGATATTTATTTATCTGTAAGGTGGTTCTATTCCTTAAAATACTATAATCATATATTTTCTCCTTTGTTTCTTTTTTATAAAAATCGACATAAATCAACCCGAAATAAGTATCAAGTTTATCAAAAGGTTGATACCATAATGATAGATAAAAACCTTTACCATATCCTTGATACGGAGAATCGGGATCATAATAGATTTTCCCCGATTTCTTAAAAGAAAATCCGAGGGAAAACTCTTTGGTCAGTTGGCTGTTAATACTGGTGCTGAATCCGGAAACATTAAATTTTTCCCCTTTAAAAACCTCATTCCCCGATATTCCGCTTATCCTGAACTGTGTTTGCAATGGAAGATGAAATCTTACAGCAAAAAGATTAAATGTCTCAAATGTTTTGTATTCTTTGTCATAAATATGAAAACTCCAATAAAAAGTATCCACTTTATCTATTATCGTTGATTTCGGATAGACTTGATACATTGCAAAAACACCTAACCTTGTTATCCCTGTTCTTGTAATAAAACCCGTATCTATCTTAAAATCTTTTGAAATATCTTGTAAACCCGTATCTATTATAATATTCCTATTGTTAAAACTATACTTTAGTCCGAGAGCATGTCCTTTCTCAACATCATTATCTTCCGTATTCCTCGTGAATGAACCGAAATAATGGTATTCAACCACCGATAAATCATTCAATCTTAATCTTCCGTCAGAACCTATTATCCGATTATAATAATCCCCTCGGGTTTTACCCGTCCAAAACCCCCCTATATATGAATCATTTTTCAGAGAGTGTCTGTATCTTAAAATAGAATAATATGGGTTCAAAGTTTCACCATCTTCCGAAATATCATCTTTTGCAAACAAACCGAGAACAGTGTCTCTTCTGCTCATTTTACCGCTGAGTTTTATACCGTAAACAGGATTTATTATCTTTCTCGTATGAACAACAGCCCAAAGAGGTGCTGATTCCGTATTTCCCGCAAATTTATAAAATTCACTTCCCTCTTGAAAAAAGGGTCTTTTTTCAGGATAAAATATATCATATCTTAAATTAATATCAACTTGTCCCGCATCAGCTTCCACCTGACTAAAATCAGGATTATACGAAGCATCAAGCGTAATATCCGAGGAAATCCCCAATTTTGCGGTTATCCCGAAATCCTTTCTATTTTCTCTGTTTTCCATTATCCCTTCATTTATCTCATCCTTTTTCGAGTAAACAAAAGAGGGTAAAATCTCAAATACCCTTTTGTATTTCAATCCTTCAAATTCAACAGGCATTGCTTGAGACAATATACTTCCTTTATCAGGATAAAGCGGGGGATAACTGTCATTTTCAGAGAATCTTGTTATATTCCTGATTATTGCAATTCTCATTATATTTTTCTTGCCCGAGGGAAACCTCAAACTTTTCAAAGGTATTCTGCACTCTATAATATAACCTTTATCATCTATCCTACCCGCACTATACCAGACAAAATCCTGAGTCTCTTTAAAATCTCCGTTTATTCCTATCATCCCGTCCCCCTGTATTCCCGAAGGATTAATGAGAAAAGCATAAGCACTTTGTTTATCATTAAAAGTATCAAGCACAAAACCGGCCCAATCATCATTAAGCATATTATCCCTTTTTTTAATTGAAGTTTTTATTTTTTTAGGGTCATCAAATGCTCTTATTGCAAAATATATATTTTCAGAATCATAAGTTATATAAGCAATCGTTTTTTTATTCGGTTTTTTCCCGTAATCGGGTCTGAATGTTTTAAAATCATCGATAATCAGAGCTTTACTCCAAAGAGATTCATCCAATTTTCCGTCAATAACGGGAGGAGTATCTGTTCTCGGTATTTTTATGATTGTTTCCGAATATAATTCGTTAAAGAATATAAATACAAAAATAATAATAAAAGAAATTAATCCTTTTTTCATAATCATTCCTCCGATTAAGATACAATTATAACGGAGAAATCAATTTTTTGTTCCCCTGATTTTAAATATTATGATCTCAGTGTTGCTATAACTCTTTTATTATTCGTAAACAAAGAGAGAGCATCCATTATATTTTTAACAACAATATCAGAATTCATAAGAGTTTCAACCGATGATCCCTCCTCTTGAAGTAAAACCACACCCAATCTTGCCCTTTTAATCATAAATCTGTCATTCCTTCCGTTTCCGAAAGCAATCGTCCTATTCTCCCCCAATTTTTTAATATATCTCTCTTTTTCTTCAGCCTGATTTTCACCAGATAGTATCGTTAATTTACATTTTACCCCTTCAAGCTCTTTTTTTGCTTTACCGAATGTATCGGCGGTAATAATATGAAGTTCAACTTTTTCCGATAATATATTCAGAAGTTTTTTTACCTCTGCGGAAAGTTTTCCGTCTATCGCAAGTGTTCCATTATAATCCATCAGGAAATATTTTATTTTAAGCTCCCCGAAATCGGGAACATCAATATTAAGCATGTAAACCTCCAAAAGGTAAATTATACAATTATAATTTTACAAAATCAATCATGATGATTCAACAACAAGCATTGAGTCCTGATTGTTTTATCCCATAAATATGAAGGAAAAGTAAACTGTTTTTAAAACTTTATATAAGTTTTATAAACATTAATTTCCAAGTTCTCCTCTTTTAAACCGTGCATAATCTTGCTCCTCAACTCTTTGCTCCTTATAAAAAGCAAAGGATTGAAGGGCTTCACACGGCACGGTTTTAAAATTCAGTATTCAGAACTCATAATTCATATTTATTTCCCACTTCACACTTCTTACTTCTTCTTTTCCCACTTCACACTTCTTACTTCTCACTTGTTTTTTTGTATTTCCCGTGAATAAAATCAATAAGATAACCATTGATTATTCTGTATCTGTATTTTTCATAATTATCTCTGTAATAATCGAGTAATTCTTTCTTTATGTTTTTCTTTAAACTTGAATCCTCTATTTGAACAGTCAGGGTTGAGTCAA
>Ga0256835_1000100_pt1 | contig 69350 bp, 89 predicted proteins | sample PIR30metaG_FD_185972 | JGI IMG/M metagenome (GOLD analysis project Ga0256835, IMG submission 185972) | Hydrothermal vent microbial communities from East Pacific Rise, Pacific Ocean - PIR-30 | ecosystem: Environmental > Aquatic > Marine > Hydrothermal vents | place: Pacific Ocean: East Pacific...
ACCTATCCAGCATCAACACAGCACTGAACCAGCATCAACACAGCACCTCACCCGTATTGAACCAGCACCTACCCAGCACCTATCCAGCACCTATCCAGCATCAACACAGCACTGAACCAGCACCTACCCAGCATCAACACAGCACCTATCCAGCACCTATCCAGCATCAACACAGCACCTATCCAGCACCTCACCCGTATTGAGACAGCACCTATCCAGCATCAACACAGCACCTCACCCGTATTGAACCAGCATCAACACAGCACCTATCCAGCACCTACCCAGCATCAACACAGCACCTATCCAGCATCAACACAGCACCTACCCAGCATCAACACAGCACCTACCCAGCACCTATCCAGCACCTATCCAGCACCTACCCAGCCTTGAACCAACAAAGCAAAAAAAATCGATTCATTGCCGACAAAGTATCTAGCAAAGCTACCACAAGTATCTAGCCAAACATAAAGTCAAAATAGATAAGAATAACTTTTTGGTCATATGTTCATAAATACTACAAATATAGATACATTCTAAAAAATAGAAAAAATCGATTTCTTATTCCTAATTGGCACAACACTTTAACAGCACCTGACACGGAGTCTAGCAAAGCTACCACAAGTATCTTATCAGCCACGTCACAGCACTTCACCAGAACTGACACAGTTCCGTTACAGTTATGATTCAGTCCCGTTGCAATCCCGCACCAGCGCTGACACAGCTATAACAAAAAAGTAAATAAAAGCGAAACACACTAAAACCTAAAAAGGAAATTACATGGCTAAAAATAAATTACCTAAACAAAATGCTGATTTAGATATCTTTTCTGACATCTTACAAGGTGAAGATGTGTCAGAACTTGTGCAGAATCTAACACAGGACTTGCACGGAACTGTTTCAAGTAATGACATGGAGTCTGACACAGAACTGTCACAGAATCTTTCAAATACTGGTTCAGAGGTTGACACATATACTGACACAGAACTGTCACAGAATCTTTCAAATACTGGTTCAGAGGTTGACACGGAGTCTAGCGAAGCTGACACAGAGTCTGCACAAGTTATGACACAACAAACATTAGAACAAAAACTAGACCAACTTGAAACACCTTTAAAAGTAATAGAACCCACCCCCGAAGAAAAAAGTATGCTAGAACTAGCTGGTGAGGCTACTATGCAATCTGTTACTAAAACTGAATCAGACTCTTTTTCAGAAGCTGACACGAAGTCTTTTTCAGAAGCTGAATCAGAATCTAACGCAATAATAGAACAAGTGACTGACAAAGCTGTTATGGGAGTGACACCAAAAAAACCTTTAAGTTTTGAAGAGTACCAAATAGTTGATATGTACATAGAGGGTAAAACAGAAGCCCAAATAGCTATGGATTTAGCTTTAACAACTAAATACATTAAAACAGTCTTATCACGCCCCTATATTAGAAATTATGTAAATGAGATTGTAGAAGTAACTCAATATGCTATGAAACAGAACCGAATAAGGCTGTTAAATCTTATTGTAAATGCTAAAGTAGAGGAAACATTAGAGCAAGGTTTAAGTTATGCTGACTTGACTAAAAAAGATGTTGTTGATTTAATTAGAGAGTTAGACGGGCTTCAAAAAGAGAAAGAGAAAAAAGAGTTAGGTACAAACCAAAACAATACTTATGTGAATATCTTACAAAAAATAGTTAAGGACACTTAGTCTCTTAACTTATTCTTAAGCTTATCCAAAAACTGACACAGCATCTATTCAACTTCGTGTCCAACTTCGTGTCCAACTTCGTGTCCAACACTGTCACAAAGTCTGTTTAGGTTTTGTATAAGCTCTTTTTCAGTATTTTTTTCTGGTATTGAGAAAGAATACCTTTCAAGCTCCTTATTAAGCTCTTTGTTATGATACTCTTTCCAATTCTTATTCTGATTGTTGTTAAGCTTACTATGAGAATATGAATTTTGGCTAATAATATAAACTAGCCCTAAAATAACCAACACCATAACCAAATAAAATCTTTTTTGGCTCATTTACAACTCCTTTATTTTTTGTTATTACTTTTGTATTATAGCCTAACTTACCTTAATCCACCCTGTTCCAGAGCTAACACAGGACTGAACCCAAAAAAGTAAAAAATACACAAACAGCGAAACACACAAAAATGTAAAAGGAAAATTAATGAAAGCACAAGAAGAATTTGATGTTGTAGTTCTAAACAATAAGCAAGTAACATACCTACAAGGGGCATGGAAAGAAGCAACTATAAAAGTAAAATACCCATTTACTGCTCCATTCCTACAAAGAAGTTATAGTGTAAATAGAAAAAATAAAACTTATGTAATAGGACTTAAACAGGACCTGTATCAGCTGTTAGACTTTATCAACGGATTAGGTATTACTATTAACTATGAGTATTTTTCTCCTATTAAAGAAAGAGAAGAAATAATAGAGAAATTTGTTAGAGTTAAGGAAGTACAACCTGAAAAATTGTGTAAGTATATTATTTTTAAGTATAAAGAAGAAGAGAATACATTTATTGTAATGTACTGTATCCAACAAGCATTAAGTATTAAATGCTAAATTGACACACTCCCCATTGTTAAAACAAGAGGTTTTACGGCTATTTTGGATAAAAAAAGGTTTTTAGAGTTAGGTAGTGTAAAGTGTAGAGTAACACTTGACACTTAAAATGTACCCTGAACCCCTTATTTGCGATAATTCTGGCTAAATATTACAGAGTTTCCTTTTAAAAAGGAAACTTTTTCAGCTCTTTCCCAGCATCTGACACAGCTCTTTTCCAGTACCTACACAGCACTGACACAGCTCTTTCCCAGCATCTGACACAGCTCTTTTCCAGTACCTACACAGCATCAATAAAGTGTCTTAATAAAAAACACTAACAAGTTCTCTAGTTCAGCATCTGACACAGCGTTGTGTAATTCCTGTGCTGTTAGTTTGTTGTAAACCTTAGGAGGCTTTCTTTTCTCTTTTGGTTGTGGATTACTAGATGTTTCAGCCTTTGGATTACTAGATGTTTCTTTATTTGTTTCTTTTGTTTTGTTAGTATTCATAAACATTGCCTTTCAATTTTTGAGTTAGTATATCAAAAATAATAATGAAAGGCAAGAAAGTCAGTCAGCAAGTTGACTAAAGCTTTGTAAACTTCAAGCACTTTACTGACTAAAAAATAGGTTAGACTAGTAAATAGAAGTGTAGTACAAATCTTTTAACTCTTGTTCGGTAACTAAACGGCTACTTACTAAGTGTTGGTTCAGCTTCATAAACTCATCTTGTGTAAGCTTCTTATTTCTATATCTTTTATCACACTTAGAACAGTATTTGAAACCTCTAAAATGTGAATCTAATAATTCAGTTCCACAAACAGGACACAGCTTGTTGTATAACTCTTTTTTAATTGTACTCATTATTTCTCCTTTACTTTTTATTCAAATAAAGCTAATAAGTCTGAAATATCATACAGACCAAACACAAACCACAAAACTACACTAAAAAAGATTGATGATACTATGGCTACAACAGTGATTAAACTATAAATACCAATAACTTTTAAGTATTCTTTAAACTTCTTCATTTTCATCTCCTTTATTATTATTGTTATTATGCATAGCTGAAACTGAAAACTCTTTAGCTACTTTACCATTTTCCCAAACTTTAATTAATAATCTATCAGGAAAAGACTCATCTAAAATATAATCAGTCACTCTTTTATAGTCTTCTGTTACAAGAACCGTATCAGAACCGTAACAGCCCATATTGTCATACCCAAATTTTTCTATTGAATAAATTTTCATTTTTAGTCCTTTTCATTTACTGTACCATAATTTGTAAAGTACCCAACGGCTAAAGACCATTGGTATTTCTGTTATATTTATTTTAAAATAATAGTTTTTGTATCAACTTTTTTATTAGTGTGCCAACCAGTAGCAACATTATTTTCAACCCACCCCTCTTGTATTTTAGAGGTAGGTTCACCATTCTCAAACCAAATAGACACCTTAACAGGGCTGTGTAAGGTACTATCAAGCCACTTATCTTTTAAGTTTACCCAGCCTGTTAGATTGTATCTATTCATTTGCTAGTTCCTTTAAAAGCTTATTAGTCATTTCAATATGTTCTTCAAAAACATCTTCTAAGGCTTCCCATTCATCATCTGAAACAGGTTGTCCTCCCTCATAATTTTCATATAAATCTAAATAACTCTTTTGAAATAGTCTTGAGTACAAATCTCTCTCAAAGCCACTTAACTGTTTTTGTAATACTAACTCCACTAAAAGTAAAAATAAATCTTTTTGGTGGAAATAATCAATATACTGTTTTGAATGAAGAGCTTGTAAAGCTTCTTCAACTCTTTTTAAGTAAACATTAGCCCAAGCTAAAACTTTAAACTTATTAAGTTTTAACTCAAATAAATCCATTTCAAGACTTTTAAAGGTCTTGATAGGAAAATCAACTAACTCAAACATTCTTTCTATTTGGTACTTCATTTACTCTCCTTTTACAAATTTACAATTTTCTTTTTTGTATTCTAACACACCTAAATCAGTATATAATAATACCTTATCAGCTCCTATTCCATAATTGTTAGAAGCAACTTTACTATTATTATCCTCACACATTAAGTATTTATTAGTGTTTATAGGGTTTTCCTCAATAGCCACCATAACAAAATAAGAGGCCGCACCCCAAATAGCCGCCATTAAAAAAACATAACCTACATTTACTTTTATAAAATCCTTTGTCATTATAACACCTCTACTTCTAAATTGAATGACCCCACTAAAGAATTTAAAATTGAAGTTATCTCTAGTATTTGGTCTCTTTTAATAACCATCTCAAGGTCAAAACCACCCTCAAATAGTTGTCCCTGAAATAAATCTTCGTTAAAGCTTAACAAGCCCTGAATAAGCTGTTTGTTGTCGCCCTCTTCAAGTCCTGTAAAAGCTGTTATTTGTATTTTACTAAACATTTTATCTCCTTTTTGTTTGTATATTAGAAGTATAACACAACAAACCTTAAATAAAAATAAAACCTATAACTTTTACAAATTCAGTCCTATTCAGTCCTGTTTCAGTTTCTGACACGGAATCTGACACGGAACCCTATTCAGTCCTGTTTCAGTTTCTGACACGGAGTCTGACACGGAACCCTATTCAGTCCTGTTTCAGTTTCTGACACGGAGTCTGACACGGAACCCTATTCAGTCCTGTTTCAGAATTTAATTAAAAAGTAGAATAGCGAAAACCTAAACAAAAAAGGAAAGAAATGGGACAGCATTGTACAACAGTCAGTTACAGTACCTTAGTAGAATGGGTAATAGGGTACTGCCAAAAGGCTGATAGTGTTTCAGGTTATAAATATAAAGATAAAATTGTATGGGCTGATTGGGTAAATGATGGAGATATTAGTGGAGCTGAAACTTATGAATTTAAAGGTAAAACAGGAAAACCACCAGAAGGAGATGTTCCACATAATTTTTCAGGCGTAAGCAAGATAAAAGTCTTAGGGGCTTATGCACCTGCTGCTAGTGATATTAGCCTATGTGTAAATGGTTTCTATGATGCAAGAGGTATTGTTAAAGCGTGGTTTCACGAAGCAGAGCCTTTAGATTACGAATACAGACCTTTTGGAGCTTACATAGGAGAAAATGCAACTACTATTCCAGCCACTAAACTAAGATTAAGTAATATGGACATAGGGAAAGGTGAGGTTTTAACATACTATGATAATGACGTAGATGACTTTATTTTTGGAAAGGTTGGGACAGCTCAAAATGATGCTGGAGAGGATACTTATACAGTATTACAGGATAAAGATGGTGAAATAAAAGTCTACCCTATGAATAATATAAGTGCTGCTCCAGAAGTTGTAACAGCCCATAGAATGATATGGAGAAGCTGGAAAGATATGAACCCTATTGTTATTTTAGTTGATATTTTGTTAGAACATTTACAAATCCCTGTTGATAATTTAGATTTAAGTAGTTTTAGGTATGCGGCTTTATTGTGTTATGTGGAAAGAATTACTTATAGTGTTTTAATAGATGAAGCTAAAAGTGTAGAGCAGTGGATTAAGTACCTTTTAAAGCCTATCTTTGGAGATTTATATTATGACTACCAAACAGGAAAATTAAAAATAAGCTTGCAAAGACATATACCAGATGATATTTCAGAAGAAGAATTAAATGATTTAGAGATACCTGTCTTAGATGATGATGTAGTTGATGATGTAGTATTAAAAGTAGGTAGTTGGTATGATGTACCTAGTAAGTTTGTTGTAAAATGGACTAACTTAGAAGAGAATAAAGTAGAAAGTTTTACAAAAGAAGATATTGCATTATATCAAAACAACCAATTATTTAAGGCTGAAGAGCTAGATTATACTATGATAACAAGCAAAGAAACAGCAGACTTTATGGCTAAATATGCTACAAATATAAAAGCAAAACCTATTAAAGAGGTTAGATTTAAATTAAGTGCTTACACTCCTTTAGAATTAAGTATTACTAACATTATTTATTTAGAGTTAGAGAGTATAAACTTAAAAGGTTTTTATTATATTACAGAATTTGGTAGCAATAAAGAAGAGCAACCTTATATAGATGTAACGGCTATTTCAATAGGCTTAGACAGCTCTTTATATTTTGCTAGTGAGGATACTCCTATGCCAAGTGGGGTTGATTTTAGCATCAGTACTTTACCAGTTTCTGATACGGAAATGATACAGCTTCCTGATTATGTTGGTTTAGCAGGAATTAACCCAGATAAATTTTTTGGAATTGTAAATGAATATGTACTAGCAAGTAATGATGAAATTATTGAGAAATACTATGCTAACAAATTAGAGGGTAAAGTATGGAAAAAAGTAGAGTTAGATAGAGCTAACATTGATATAGAACATAATCAAACTGCCTTTAATGCTAAAATACAACTAGATGTGAGTAACATAGAACCTAATAGTAGTTTACAATATAGTTGTAGTGAAAGCGAGTTCCAACAAGGTAGATTACAAATGTACTTAAATGGGGTTGTGTATTTTATTAGAAAAATTTATAGTAATAACGGGGATTGGTTCATAGAGGGTGTATTATCTCCTTATAGAAATACTAACATCATAGAAGCAAGTGATGATAACTTAGGAATTAACGTAAGTGGTTTAACAGCTTATATAAGATATGCAACATATAGCACTAAAGAAATGGAGGTTAACTTAAGTGGTGGCTATACAAAAGAGTACGCAGCTAGATTAGCAAATGATTATACAACAAGTGAAGAGGTAACTCAAACAGTTCAAATGCAGTATAAATATGTTCCTGAAACATATGCCTATAAAGCAAATGGTAAAGTATATTTTCAACCTTTACACAGCTACGCAGGAAACTTTGATTATAGATATGAAAAGGCTAGTAACTATAATTACAAACTATATGATGATAATGAAATAGAGTTAACTGACCTTACATTAGGAATAGATGATGAGAGTGGACACTACTATTTTGAGGGGAATGATGTAGCAAATGCAGTATTTATAGGCGTAATTAATCCTGTTACTAATATATTAACAAGAACCCCTATTGAGGTTTAATTCAAATAAGAACGAAACAACAAACAAAAAAGGAAAAATAAATGGCTGAAACAATCACAATTACGGAAGACCAAACTTTAATCTTAGAAGGTGGAACTTTATACAAACTAGAGGGAGCAAACTTATTACAAAATCAAACTGATACAGAATTGTTTGTTTCTGAAATAGAAGCTGAAGCAGATAAACATAGAGGTTTTTTAGTGTTATACTCTCAAGTAGTGTATATGGACAATAATTTAGGCTATATCAAACCTAAAGAAGACACACAAGTTTACGTTCAAACAGCTGAAACAGCTTCTAATTAAGGAGAACTAAATGGCACTTCCTAATGGTTTAGAAGAAATAGTAGAGCAAAGTAGTATTTGGAGACTGATTATTAACAGTAACTTTGCAAAATGCCTAGTTAAAAATAATGAAGTTTTAAGTCCAACTTTAACAAATAGTTGGGAAACTGAAACAGATGCTAGAGCATTAAAAGTTGAGTGGAAAGGTGAACTAAGACACTTGCACGGTGTTATTAAGAATGGAAATAATGGTGAGGTTTGTAACTTAAGTGGGTTTGAACCTGATTTTGATATTTACTTTATTGCAGTAAATGCTGATGACAACTCTATTTGTAATTTAAAAATACAAAGTGACGGTAAGTTAGTATTTGACAATGGTAATAACAGTAATGTAGTAATTAACATAGTATATTAGGAGAAATTATGTTTGTAGATTTATTAGAAAGATTTAAATTAATACTAGATTATGAAGCTTCAACAGTTGCTGAAGAAGAGTTTTTAATAGAGTGCTTAAAAAGTGCTGTGGTGTATGTTGAGAATTATACTCATATCATTTTCGAGTATAAGGAAATAGAAGAACTTGTATTAAGCCTAGACAGTAAACACTATTTCACTAAACATGGGTATATTCAAGAAGTTAAATACATCTTAGATGAGGATTTACAAGTAATTGATAGTAGTGCTATCAAAGTAAAGCCTGAAAGCAACAAAGTGTACCATAGAGGCTTACTAAGACCTTTTTACACAATAAAATATAGTGTAGGTTGGAGAAGCATTGATTCAGTTCCTGAAAAGTACTTAACAAGTGTTTTACAATTAGCTAAAAAAGTGTATTTTGATTTAAAAAAAGATACGGATATTTATACAGCTGAAAGTATAACTGTAAGAGAATATACCAGAACAACTGATAAATTGCCTAATATTGTTAGAGATAATTTAGATAGAATGAGATTAGTATATTTATAGGTAGCTGACAGGAGGCCAAAATGGTGTTTAATCATTGGGCTTCCTGTTTATTTATTTATAATTTTCTTGAACTAAACAATTCAGGAGCTAATTCAATAGCCTCTAAAACATCTTTATCTCTATAAGTCAGCCCCATAGAAATCTTACCAGCTAGAACACCTTTAGTAAAGTTGTCTAAAGTATGACTAGCAAAAAAATACTTGCCCTCTTCAACAAACTTCTTTACCTCGCTTAAAGGTAATCTAGTCAATTTCATAACTAAGTTGATTTTTTTAATTTCATTCTTATTCATTGTTTTCTCCTTTCTTAGATTTCTTCTGTTTCAGATATTTGAAAGCCTCTTTTAAAATCTGGATTGCTAGTCTGTCTTCTAAAGATAGTAGAATCTTTATTCCACTCACCCTCAAATCCTTTTTTATTTACAAAATCAATTAGTTTTTGCTTGTCTTTAGCCACTGCAACAACCTCTTCATCAGTATAGCCTTGTACTATATCCCAATCAATTAATACATAAGTTTTCATCTTTATCTCCTTTTTATTTATATGTTTAGCAACTTTATAGTCACATTAAAAGTTTGACACACTCCCCATTGTTAAAACAAGGGGATTCTGGTTTTAAAGCAACAGAAGCCGTTAAGGTCTTATTCTGTCTATACCAAGAGTTGATGCCCCAACTCTTTTAATATTATATCATACTTTTTCTTAATTTTAATTTAAAAAGAATTGTTTAAGTAAAGCCTTATATCCCCATTGTTGAAACAAGGGGTTTTACGGCTAGTTTGGATAATAAACCTTAAAGAAAAATAAAACCTATAACTTTTACAAAAAATATTTAATAGAAATTGAATAGGAGCCGAAACAGCCCCTTTAAAGTAGATTAGTAGGAATTAAGAAGAACAACTTTCACATTCATCTTTTTCAGCACCTTTTAAGCCATTGAAGTAGTATAATGATTTAACTCCGTTTTTATAGCAGTCTAACCATAGCTTTGTCTCCTCCTTAATAGAGTATGACTTATCTTTATCATAAGCTAATTCATAAGTGTTAACTGACTGACCCTGCTCCATATATCTTTGTCTTATCCCTGCCAACTCAATCAAATGAGAATTATCAAAAGTGTGTGCTAACTCATATCTGTTTCCAAGCTGTCTAAGGTCTGGAGCAGGGTTTGGAGTAGCGCCTAAATCTGTTGTTTTGATACTGATAAAGTCCTTAATAGGTTCTATACCCTCTGTTACATTAGCAATTAGAGAACTAGTAGCAGTAGGAGCGATTGCAAAATGAGTACTGAAACGAACTCCCCTTTCAAGCACTAAATCAGCAACTCTTTCATCTCTTACAAAACTTCTAACCCAATTTTCATCTTTCCACTTTGTGTTATTAATTAAAGGAAAAGCTCCTCTTTCTTTAGCAAGCATTGTAGAAGCCTCTATAACTGTTAATTGAAACTCTCTCATAGCCTTATCCATCTCTACTTTAGCCTCTTTGGAAGAGAATTTAATATTAATTCTAGCAAAGTACTTAGCAAGGTTGTTGATACCAATTCCAATAGGTCTGTACATTTTATTAGTAAATTCTCCAGACTTATTAGGATAGAATGCTGTATCAATTAAATTATCTTGTGCTTTTAATAAGTTATAAACCATATTTAATCTATCAAACTTACTAAGTAACATAAAATGGTTGATATTAATACTTGCTAAATTACATAACCAAGTATCTCCAACAGCTCTTGTTTTAGTTTCTGTGTATTCTTGTTCATTAAAACTATAATTAAGTTCTGTATCAACGCCTGCTAAGGGCTGTGCTGGTAACATAATTTCTTGACACAAATTACTTGTAAAAATAGTATCCTTAAAAGGCGTTGTTTCATTGTTTACAACTTCCTTAAACAGAATATAAATATTACCTGTTTTCTTTCTTTGTTTAATAATTAAAGAAATTAAATCTCTAGCACTAACAAACTTCTTTTTAATATGAGGATTTTTCTCATATGTTTCATACATCTTATTAAATTCTTCAATAGTTTTACAATAATTTAGCCCAACCTCTTTAGGGTCAAATAAAGCAACCTGCTCATCTTTGATAGCTCTTTCAATCAACAAATAATTAATAACAACACTTAGTTTTAAACCTCTAGCTCTTTTTTCAGGAACTCCCCCCTTATCATTAAGCATAACAAAATCCTCTATATCAAGACCCCACCAATCATAAGCAGCAATTCCAGAACCCTTGCGAAGACCGCGCTGATTAAAAGCATTAATAGTAGCCTCATAAAGTTTTGAAAAAGGAACTATACCACTACTTTTTCCGCCTGTTAAGTCAATAGAACTACCCATACTTCTTAAAAAGCCTATATACCAACTGATACCACCTCCGTAACGGCTGTATAAGCCTGCATCATTAGTGTTTGCTAAAATAGACTCACTATCATCAGCAATATTCATAACAACACAACTAGCAACTTGTTGGGTTTTTGTTAGGGAACTAATCCATTTTGGTGTAGCTTCTGTGTAAGCAACCTCACCAGTATCCGTATTACCTGTTAAGTCGTTGTATCTTTGCTTAATAAGTGCTAAAGTATCTGCACAATATTCTTTAGGTTTATTACTAAGTTCTTCTACAAATGGAGCTAAAGCAACTCTCATATAACCTAATTGAGGAAGCTCACCTTTGAATAGGTATTTATCAAACATATTAATAGCACCCATAATAGTAAGCCTAAAATCTAATTCTGGTTTAATCATATTATCCAGCTCCTGCCAAACATCTGGTCGGATACCGTCAAGCTTTTCTAAATCAATCCCTACTATATTACCTGACATAATTGTTTCTGAAAAAATAGGGTATTCTCCTGCGTGTTTAATGCCATATAACTCTTTTTGTTTTTTTTGCACATAAAACCTACCAGCTATATTGGCAAACTCTGGATACATTCTACTAATTAGATTCTTAGCTGTATCAATATATAAATCTAATAAGTCATCTGAACTTATTTCATTTCTGTTATTTATTACTTCTTCTATTTCACTTCTAAAAATAGGAATTAAACTCTCATAACCTCTAAAAGTAAATTTAATTTGATTGTCAAGTTTTCTATAATCAAAAGCCTCTATCTCACCATTTCTTTTTTTTACTTGCATATAATTCTCCTTTTTGTTTTAATGTTATAATTGTAGTATATAGTAGCTGAAAAAGAGCTGAAACGGAACTGTTTCAGCCTTTAGTAGAATAAACCTTCGTCGCGGTAGATTATACTTGATTTACCTTTTAAATCTGTATAAGGTGGGATTATCTCAATCCATTGTCCATTGTCTAAATAGAATTTTTTTCTATCAACTTTAATAATTGAGTAACCCATTTCTCTAATAAGAAATCTTAATAAATACTCCAAATAAGGAACTGAAACAGAATTTAAAGCAACAACTGTTACATTGTTTCCAAAGTCTGTTTCAGTTAAAGCTTGTATCAGCATATTAGTAGTTTTTCCACTACCTCTACCTGTTACTACTCTATTAAATGTATTATGAACTCTATCAATATCTAATTTTTTAGCCATATTTAGTCCTTGTTAGTAGAGCCTAAACCACCATTTCTTTGCTTGTTTTCTCTATATTTATTGCCTAATAGAGTGTTACCTTGATGTTCCATAATAAGAATTTGTGCAACCCTATCTCCTTTATTGATAACAAAAGGCTCACTATTCAAATTGTGTACAATCAATTTTACTTCATCTGTATAGTCAGCATCTAAAATACCTGTACCAGCAAGTAACCCTTTAGCTCTTAAAGAGCTTCTTAGTTCTAACTGAATAAAAATATCCTGCATAACAATCTTTTCAAGACCGTCAAGGTCTTCCCAATCATAACTAAAACCTAATGGAATAATAGCTGTTGAATTAGCTGGTAAGGTTACAGTAACCCTGCTTACACAATCATATCCTGCACTATATTCAGTCTTAGCTTTTGGTATACAATCAATTTCTTTGTCTAAGTTTTTAAAGTTAATCATTAATCCCCCTTTAATACTTTAGCAGTTGCCGCTGCCATTAAAATATCAATAGTTTGTTTATTACTCTTGTCAATATAACACATAAGTTTTTTATAATATTCATATGGAGTATCCTTATCAAGGCTGTCAAGGCTCTCTAATTTACCACTCATTAATAATTCTGGCACAATATATACAGTAAGAGCATCTAACCCTAACAATAAAAGACCTAAAAGCTCTTCATCAGTTGGCTCTCTATACCCATTTGTTTGTGCTTCTACAACATAATCAGCAGCTTTACTTATAATACTCTCTTTATCCTCTAATTTTTTTGGTACATTTAATTCATCTATTGTTCTCATTTTGTATCCTTTCTTATGCTTCTAAAAATTCTATTTGGTCTAAAGTTACAATGCTTTCTGCACCATCATACTCTTCAATATAAAACTTAGTCCCCTTTGGAACAAACTCAAAATCAAGGTCTTCAAAATATATAGCATCCTTGCCTAGCCCGTATCTCTCCTCTAAGATAGAGAAAAATCTTTTTTCATCATTATTTAATACAGCCTCTACTAAATCCTTATCCATTGGGTTAATATTATTCCAAGTTGAAAACCCAGCACCAAAATTAGGTGAAATAATAACACCAACCATATTGTCTTTGATAAATTTTTCCATTTCATTTCCTTTTAAAATTAATTTTGCGACTTCATAGTCACATTAGAAGTATAACAAACAAAACCTTAAATAAAAATAAAACTTATAGATTTTACAAAAGAAATTTGAAAGAGTTGAGGCGGAAGCCTCATAAGTACTAAGAAAGTGTTGCCCAAGTGTCCCCATATTCTGGCTCTGCTTCCATAGGCAAGAAAACAGAAGCATTTTTATCAAAATAATCATCAAACTTTTCCATACTGTAACTTATTAAATTTCCTTGTAATTCAATATCACTATTACCTGAAACAACCCTTTTTAGGTATTCTCTATAATCTGGTGAAATCTCTTCTTTTAAATAAGCATAAACAGCATCATGTATAATATTAACTAAAACTGTGTCATATTTAAATGCAGGTGTGTTATAGTATAACCATTCCGTAGCATTAATAGTAGCTAATCCAGAACTTTGAATACTAAAATTCACAGCCACCCTTTCATCTTTACTGCTAATCCAGCTTAATTTACTCTTAAGATATGGCAACAGCACATAATGACTGCTGAAACGGCTTAAATAATAGTTAGCCTTTAAAGGTCTGTCACAGCCTGTTATATAAAAAATAGGGTGTGGTAACTCTAATTCTTGACTCTTAGCTTTTTCAATAGTTTGCATATTATAATTATAAGTAGCTTTATAGGCTTCCCAATAGTTGTCATAAATAAATCTTTCATTCTTCTTAAAAGATTGTCTTTGTTTAAGATAGTTTAAAGAAAATGTATATCCCTTACTGTCTTGTCTTAATTTAGGGTACTTTTTCTTAATACTATTAATATCATCTTTAATAGCCTTAATATACTCAACACTACCTACTTCCAAACCTTTTGTTTTATTCTCAATAGCTTCTTTCACATCTGGCATTTTGTCAGACCAATAAGAATAAGTATTGTAACAGTGACTATCAATACCATATTTAGTAATAGCATAAAGAGCCTCATCTTGTGCTTCATTAATCCCTACACGGCTCTCTAATGCAGAATAGTCAGCCCCTACCATCATATAACCATCAGGAGCTTTAAAAACATCTTTGATAGTCTTTCCATACTTGCTTCCAGATGGGATTGTTAATAAAGACACTACTCCAGAACTACTCAAACGGCGTGATAAAGTTCCTGTTTGGTTGAATTGATTAAACACTTTATAGGTTCCTGCTCCTGTATGCACACAACCATCATTTAAGTTTGTAATATAAGTATTAAGAGCTTTTTTAAGGTCTTGAATATCTTTAATTTGTTGTATCAACTCTTTATCCTCTTCAGATACATTAGGATTTTCTAACCAAAATGCCAAAGTATCCTTATCAGTCTTTCTATCTTTATCTAATAAAGGTAAACCCATAACCTCATAATAAAGAGTTTGTTTATGATTAGGGCTAGCTATGTTGAATTTAATATGTTTAAAGTCAGCTATTGTTTTTTGTTTTTTGTGTTGGCGATTATATTTTTCCATAGCAGAAAACCTTAGCAGGATTTCAGCTTCAGCTATTTTTGGGTGTCCTATAACTTCCTTTTTCTTTTCTTCATCATAATACCCGATGAGAGCTTTCTCATCATCTTCAAGCATTTTTGGTAACTCTACTACAAGTCTTTCTAACTTTGCTTTATCCACTTCCATACCATTCAAAGCCATATAAGTTAGCACTTTAGATTGTCTAATCATACTTAAATAGGCTTTTCTTAGTTCGTTTTTTAAAGGGTGTTGTTTAAGAATATCTAATAACCAGTAATAAATTCTTTTAGTTGCTATTACATCTATATTATTATAAGTTGCAACCTCTCTAATATCAGCATTAATTAAGTCTGATTGGTCAATGTTCTCATCATACTCTCCAAACCACTTATAAGAAAGAGCTTTCAAAGAATTTGATGTTCTTTCTGTACTATTAAATACTAAGTAAGCTAAAAATAAAGTATCCTCATAGTTTTGTTTTTGTGTTATTTCATAATACTTTGTGTGGTCTTCTGCATTATAAAAATTGCCTTTTAAATATAGATTATGTATTAAAAAAGGATTATCAAAGTTAGCCCAATTATGCCCTACTATTTTCTTACTTTCTTGATACTTTAAAAGAAACCTACTAACAACTTCTGAAATAGCTTCATCTCTCAAATCAAAACAATAAGCTGTTTCATCTTTTGTCCCAAAACTAATTGTAAGAAGCCCATCTTTATACCAATAAAGCCCTGTTGTTTCAATATCAACAAACAAAATAGGCTCTTTAAATAACTTAGTCAGCACTTTTAAAGCTTCTGATTTAGTATTTATAAAGTTATCCTGTTCTGATTTTATCTTTTCAAAACCTTTTACAAACCCTGTTTCAATTTGTCTATACACTTCTGTTTTATTCCCACCATTAAAACCTTTAAGGTTCTGTAAAAGCTGTTGTAACATTTTTAATTTATATGGTGTAGTGGTAATCTGATATGTATCAAAAATAGGCACAATATGTTTAGGACTATTTGTTATTTTTTTTACTAACTTACTTTGAGGCAGTAGCATACCAACTGCTAAATCAGGCTTAGAAAGTGTTGTAAGAAACTTTAGCAGTGCCTTATCAGATGCTAAAATATACTCAATATCATATAAATCTTCTAGTTTAGCAATCTCTTTTAAAGCTCTCTCAACCTCGTCTTTTTTTATTGTGTTTTTTATAGGGATATCTACCCCTATAACACAAGACTCCTCTAAAATATCTTTGTATATAACTAAATCAGAAGTTTTAAATTTATTCTCATTTACTAAAATTACATACTTAACAGCATCTGAATGATTAAATAATACTTCCATAACTATCCTTTTTGTTAAAATAATAGAAAGGATAACAAAAAAAAACTTAAAAAGAGATTAAAAGAAAAGACAACCCCCTAGTAGGGATTGTGTTATGTTAGTTAGTACCTAATTGAGTAGGGCAGATTTCCTCACCTAAAGCTAGAGCAAGATTTAAAGAGATGTCTTTATTAACCCAAATAAAAGAACTTACATATAATGAATGTCCATGGTCATCATCATCAATAATAATTCCGTTAAAATAATTTGCACCAGAACTATCAGACTTAAAATAGTTAGCCGCATCTGAACCTGTGTATAAATCACCTGTATAATTATCTTTAACTGCTAAAACTTTTTCTGATACCCTGCCACTCCCTGCTTGTTTTATATCTAATATAACTGTATACCATCTACCACTTTCTGCATTACTTCCTATCTTATATTTGTAGTAATAGTTACTTGCAGATTCAGGGTTTCCAACTGCTACACAAAAATCATAGTCTTTATCAAAAGCACTATCTCCATAATAAAAATTAAAAATCATTTTACTATGGTTTGTAATTAAAGCATATGCGTTCTCTTTATTTGTTATTGGTCTATCAATGTAAGTATATTGATTAACTTTTAATAAAGGTATAGGAGTGCCTTTGTAATTTTCGTCCCATGTTAGTTCATAATCTGCTTCACTATATGCTTGTACATCTGCAAAGTTTAAGTCTTCATAATCATTATTATCTTCGTTCCAGCGTCTAATCTTATCTTTGTCAGCAATCATAGGGGCTTGTGTTACAATATAAGGAAAATCATCACCAAAAGGAGTCTTTTTACCCCAATCATACTTAGCTGCTATTACTTCCCCTCCTTTTGTTTCAAAAGTGTAGCTCTCCCTAAAATCAAAAACTGTTCCGTCACTTGTAGTAACTTTAAATAAACAACTATTACCTACTACTTGAATATCTCTTCCTCTTTCATCACCATCTTTATCAGGAATTTGAAAGTACATATCACTATCTTTCCAGATTGTTATTTTATCCATTGTTTAGTCCTTATTTTTTTTGGTTTGTTTCGTTTTATTCATCGTCTATATCCTCGTCATCTTCATCTTCAAACTCCTCTTCTTTAAACACTATCTTATATTCTGTATCATCTTGATATAATGTAGTGTCCCAAACATCTTCATCAATTAAGTCATCACCTTGATAAACATCAAAAGGGTAGTCCTGACTTTCAAAATAAATGTCCCCCTCATCAGCTAAAATATAAATAAACTTATCAGGGTCTTCTCCCATACCAAAAATAAATGTTTCCATATCAGGGTCAATACGGTCTCCATTATTAGGATAAGTATTCCAAATATAGTGGTCAGTTCCGAGTTCAGCCCCTGCTCCTAATGTAATAGGGTTTGTATTAGCACCCCAAAACTCTTTGCCACCTTTAAAATAAACTTTAATAGGAGTTTCTGTTTCAAAGTGTGCAGTTCCTAAAGCCAATAAGTTCTTAATTGTAGGAGTTACATTTTCATCTATATTAACATAAGGATACTTTCCTATTGTTAAAGTTTTAGGACTATCTGTATTATTTAAAAAAGTTCTGTAAGACTTTAAATCAACAATCCCCTCACTTGTTGCTAAAACATCAGGAGAGTTATTCACAATATAGCTACCATCTTTCTCATACTCATAAACCGCATAAGACTCTTTAATAGGTCTATTAAAGTTAATTTTTACAAAAGTTTCTAAGTTGTTAGGATTATCAATCACCACATTATCTATTTCATCATCTGTAATAGTTAATGTAACAGTCTCTTTAGACCCTTTACCCTCACTATCAAGTACTAATATATCAAGCTTATAAACATTATCTTTATTAGCATCTAAAGGGTATTCATAATCAAATTTGCGTATACCTTTAATTATGTTACTCCCCTCTTCAACCTTAAAAAATTGTTTATCTTCCCCCTCAATAATAATTGTATAAGGCTCTGTTCCACCCTCTATATCTAAATCTAAAATAATATCTGAATGTTCAGTAGTTGAAAAGGTAGTCCCCTTTAAAACAGGACAACCACCCCCACTACAACTACCGCCCATTCTAAATTGGAAATAGTGTATCATAATACCCTCTCATTTTTTGTGGAGGGTATCGAAAATTTCAGGGTTGCGGGTCTGTTTCTAAAGGTTTAATGTAAGGAATTTGGCTTGATTGGATATAAGAGTTATAGTTAATAGAGTTAATAGGCTTGTTAATCAAATCAGGATTATAAACACCTATTTGATAATCAATAAAATCAAGATATTCAAATCTATTTAAATTTACATACTTTCTAAAATCAAATAACCTACTCTTAGTGGTTTTAGGCCTAGCAGGGTCAAAAAAATCATTTATAAACAGTTTCGTATCTAAACTAAACAACCAACTTTGTATTACACTTAAAGAAATAGTATTTACATCTGTTGTTTCATGCACTAAATAGCCTGTTAAATAAGTATCTCTTAAATTTAATTTTTCCAAATCTTGTTTAATATGTGGTAAATTTAGCCAATCTTGATTATCATTTGTAATATAAGCATTACCTAAATAATCTACATAAACATACACAAACATACCACCTTTAGGGGCTTCATATTGAAATGTATGAACATTTGCTCTTATCTTTGTGTTAGGGATTACTATCTTTTCAGGTAAAGGTTTTCTTTTTAGAATACCGTTATTTATAATATCTTCAATATCCTTAAGTTCATCTTTTTGTATTCCAAATAACAACTGTGAAGCTTTTTTGTGGATATATGTCTTAGTCTCATTAAAATAATTAAGCATAATTTGCAGTCTAAGGAGTTTATCATTTAAAAGTTCGGGCTCGCTCCTAAGATTAGAAGTATCCACACCACTAAAAATAACAGGATTGAACCACACCTTAATAGGGTGTGTAAGTTCTTCTTTAGTGTTTTCCTCTAAAAAAATCATCTAGCCTCCTTAGTATTTGTGTTTAGTTTAAAATCATAAAAGGCTTTTAAAGCATCATCATCAAAGAAATCATATTTAGATAACTTCCAAGTTCTTTTGTAAGTTTTCCTTTGTAATAAATTGTAAATAAAATTAGAATCCACTCCATATTTTTCTACTAAAGATGGGATTGTACTCCTGTTTGTGTAGAAATCTTCTATAATTTCTAAAACCGTTTCTTCTATCATGTTATTCATTATTTAGCTCCTTTCATATATGGTAAAAATTGATTAATAACAAATTTATTAGGAATAAATCCAAATCTACTACACACCATAATCATATCATTTTTGTTTTTGAATTTTATTTGTGGTGTATTCATTTGCTCTTTTAATGTTATTTGTTGTTTTTCATTTAAGTCTTTAAAATACATTCTTTTGAATAGTGTATAATTAAAGTCAAACATCTCCTTAGTATCTTTAAATCTTTCAGGCTGTCTCCCTACTTTATAGGCTTCATGTATATCTTCTTTCAGTTCCTCAATAGGGGCGTTAACATCAAAATACTTCATAAATGATTTTGCCCCAAACCCTCTAATACCTTGTACATTCTCTTTTGAGACACCTGTAAAAGCATCTATAACAGCTAACTTTTCAGGTTCAAAACCATACTCTTTAGTAAAATCTTTTTTAGTATATAATAAGTCTTTATTTGTATAATAAACATCAGCATTATCTTCTAAAAACTTAATCCAATCCTTGTCTTCTGTAATCATTGTAACATGATAATCCTCTTTGTCTTTTAACTTATCTGACACCACAGAAGCAATATCATCAGCCTCTAAACCATCTATTTTTAAAACCCTACCAAAATACTTAATTTGGTTTGGCAGTTCTTGTTGGTCTTTTCTAAACTGTTGAAATTTATCTAATTGAGATTTAGTTTGATACTTTTCTCTATTAGCTTTCCTCTGTGCTTTATACTCTTTAAAAACTTCACTTCTCCAACTCTTAGAATCAAATAAGAAATACACTAAAGCATTTCTTTTATTTAATTTGTTAAGAGTAAATGAGATTGTTTCTAAGATAGATAAAAGAGGTCTGTTCCTACTAAAAGCTTTGTAGGTGTAAATAGAACTATCTACTAATATAATCTCTTTCATTTGTTACCCTTTCTGTTTTTAAGATTATACTAACAAATAGCTTAATAAGTGCTTATTTTGGAATAGTTTTTAGAAGAAAGAGGAGTTAAAACCTCCTCTTGTTTAAATGTAGACTAGAACGGGATTTCATCTTCATCTATATCTACTTCAGGTACTTTATTAGTATCCGAACCATTAACAGTAGTGTCAGTAGATTGTTTAGGTTTTGGCTCAACAACTTCATCAGCATCTTTTAAAACACTATCAGCTACTTCTAATGCTTCATCAATTAAAGGTGAAAGTTCTTTTAGTAAGTCTAAAGATAATGGTTCAATCTTTTTAGCAACCATAACCCAAATCATTGAACCAACACTATTTTTAACTTTTTCAGCCCCTAAAGTCACAAGGTCAGTTAAGATAATATCTTGCACTTTTTTACCTAGTTTCTCAAGGCTCTCTACAAATGCTGAATAAGACATATATGAGTGCGTAATAGCTCTAACTTCCCACTTACCAGATGGAAGCTTCAATAGCCAAATTTGAATTGCTTTCCAAGACATTTGTACGCCTTGCTGAACAAGCTCTGCAACAGTCTCTCCACTTTCAACTCTAGCTTTTGCTTTACTCATATACATATTGTTATAAATTGGTGTTCTATAACGAGGTTTTTGCCCAAATGGAACATACTCCTCATACCACACACCTTGTGCGACCAATACCCCATCTAATTCAGGAGCCGCCCAACCCTCTTCTTCAACTTTACCTTGTGCAATTTTCCAGTCTCCAATTAACCAACCTTTTCTGATGTCAGCAAAGTCTAAAAGAATATCATCTTTTTCTCTATTCACTTTAAAGTATTTTAATTTACTTCCGCTACCTCCAGCTGTTCCTGCTTTTTGTTTTGCAATTTTTGTAGCTAACTCTTCAGGATATCCTGCTTTTATTAAGTCAGCTTTAATATCTTCAAATCTTGACATTGTTTCTCCTTTTTTTTTATTTTGGCAACTTTGAAGTTACTCTGTAAGTATAGTATATTAAACCTTAAATAACCCTGAAATTAAAAATAAAACCGAAACAACACTTAAAAAGGTTGTAAATGTTTAATACACAAGAGATTAATAAAATTGAACACTTCTTCTTTAATCACCTAATTAAAACAGTAAATATCAAAGAAAGAAAAGATTACTTAGCAGATTTCTTTAAAGAAAACCCAAAACTAGCCTTTAAATTAAGACACTACGCAGAATTTTTAAACCCTGTTAGAGTTAGAACACAAAGATTAGGAGTTAAGTCTGCTATCTTTGCTAAAGAAATTGATACAGAAATTGAAACATTATACTTCAATAAATTCTTATATTACTATTTAACAGCTCCTCATAAAGTAACTGAATTAGGGCTGTATAAACATATCACACAAACTAAATACAATCTATTAGGCTTCCTAACTAGCAAGGAAATTAAGCAAGCAATTAGAAACCTTAAAAATTACAAAGTAACTATGACTAAAACAGAAGTATTAGGTTTATTCAAAGAACATATAGATAAAGATAGGGAAGAATTTGATAAAAACAAAATCAAAGTGTATAAAACAGAAGAGTTTTACCCAAATATACCTAAAATCACTATTGCTAATTTAAGAGTTCCTACTACAAGAAACCATTTATTCTTTTTTTATGTTGATAGCAAAGGCTTTACACACACTTCTTTAGATGGCAGGTTACATTATAGCTATATACAATATTTAAAAGATAAGATAAGATTAGGTAAAGTATTAATAGGGTTTGTAGAACACAAAGACTCTGATTTAATACACAATAGATTAGTTGAATTTAAACAGGTTCATAAAATCAAAAAAAGAGTTTTTAATCACATTTACCACCATATATGTCAAACAGATTTAAACCTACAATTTGAACTATTTAAAAAAGGAGAGCGAAATCACTGTGAATTTGAAGACTGTCCTAGAATAGATAGCTTTAACAATTTCTTAATAGTCCAATACTCAAACTTTAAACCTACTTATGTTAAAGCCGCTAAAAACAAAGAAACACAAGTAGCTAATTATTTTTACCAATTCAGTAGATTAGGGGTATTGCAAAAAAAATATGAAATAAAAGTTATGAAACCTAATCTAGTTGAAATAGAAGCCCCTCAAGGTTTTATCCATTACATAAAAGTAAAAATTAAAGGCAAAAATTATAAAGTAAAAATGAGAAGAAAAGCTATTGACTTGACACAAGAACAACTAAAAAATTTAGATGTAGAAAAAACAAAAGCAAAATGTATTGTGATGAAAGATAAAGGAAAAATAAAAGGAGTTGAAATACTAGAGCTTGACCCTGTGTATAAAAAAGTAAAAGTTAGGGGATTATAGCCCTAACTCATCAAGAAGCATTTTATTATGCCTCACAGCTTTCAAAACTCTGTGTATTCTTAATCTAAGCTCGTACAAATCATTGTATGATTTAGTTTTAAGCTCATTAGCCATTAACTCATCAAGCTCTTTAGCCAGCACCTTACCAGCCTCATATTTAAATCTAATAGCCTCTTTGTAAGGTAAATCCGCAAACTCTTTAGGGTCTAACCCATATAAATATCTAGCATCAATCATATACTTTCCACACTAATTTTACAATATCATCTAAGTCTGTTTCATCGCTTAACAAGTACTTGTCCAGAACCTCTTTAACCTCTTTACTAGCTTCTTCAATAACTTCTAACACTTCTTTCCTTTTAAGTCCTGTTTTCTTCCCTATAAAAGTTGTTTTTTCATTATAAATAAAATAATCTATTAAAACAAATAGTTCAATATCACTTAAAACTTTTCTTAGGTCTGCTATAACCCTCTTAAAAAAATTGTCTAAAATAACTTGCTCTTCTAAAGCTAATTTTTGTTGTCTCCCTACTGTTATTCTTGCCACATCTACCGTTTCAATAGTGGGAGTTAAGTCTTTTAAAGGTACAAAATCTCTTTGTTTAGGTCTAACTGTAACAGCACCATAAATAGATTGTTTGCCTATATAATCTTGCATAGAACCTACTATTCTTCTGTGGATATACCCCATATAATTATCATTTTGGGTAGGGTCATACCTACTTAAACCTCTAATATAGGCTAATACCCCCTCAACAAACAAATTCTCTTTGGTAATAGCCTCAAAAGATTTAGCGGCAATCTTAGAAGCTTTTGTATAAATAAACCTTAAATGCTCATTTGGTATATCCCATTTCCCATTCTTAAAAACAGGAATTGGATTTCCTTTATCATTATATGTAATACTAACATCTTCTCTATCTAAAAAGTGCTTCATTTCTTATCCTTTCTCTTTTTCACAACGGCTTAAACCATTCTCTTTAATAATTTTTAAAACTCTGTAATTACTATTCATTTCAATATTATGATTAATTAAATAGATAGCCTTATTATACTGTAAATTAAGCAATCTTTCAACAAACCCTATTCCCTCTTTATCAAAAACACCTAAAATCTCATCTAACACAATAACATTTGGTGTTTGAACTCCTAAAGTATTTAAAACATTATGAACAGCAAATAACAGTACTAAATTAACTCTTAGTCTTTCTCCAGCACTTAAAGCAGAATAATTACGGTTACTTCCATTAACTTCAAAATCTAGCTTAATAGTCTTATTCACTAAACTAATATGTATAATAAAGTTGTTTGCAGTTAACTTAAATAACTCTTCGGCCTTGATTGTCAGTAGAGCTACAAAATGTTCTAACAGTTTGCTCTCAATATCTCCTGACCTGATGTATTTGTGTAGTTGGTCAAGATTGCTTATTCTTTTCTTTAAAAACAACTCTTCTGATTCTAACTCTTTTTTCTTTTTAATAAGCTTTGCTCTGTGTTTTAGTAACTCTTTATTCTCTTCATTCATTTGCTTAGCATTATCAATCTTATTAGTTAAAGAATTGATTGTCTCTTTATAATAAGAAACTTTATCATCATAATCTTTGCGACGTTGTTTCAGCTCTGTTTCAATATCTTGTAATTCATTTTTAAGAGCTGAAACAACCCCTGCTTGTCTCTCTCTTGCATTTTCAAGTTTAGAAAGTGCTTTTTCATAATCTGTAACAGTTCCTGTCACATCACTCTTACACACAGGACAAGTTCCTGTCTTAAGTTTGTTTATAATACCTTTTCCAACCTCTATTCTAGCATCTAATTTATTTAACTTTTGAAGCTCTGTGTTGTATATACTTTGTTTATCTTGTAAAGCACTTGATAAGCCCTGTATAAGCTCTACTAAGTTATTTGATGCTTTAAACTTATTATACTCTTTCTCAATACTTTCTAACTCCGCCTCATAAGGTCTTGTATCAATTTCCTTATAATCAACTGATAAAGTGTTATCAATTCCCACTAATTTAGAAATAACCACATCTAACTTATTTTTATAAATTGTTTTTTCATCAGCTAATACAGTAGCTAATTGATTTACTGTTTCAAGATTTAATAAAGTGTTTAGTAGTCCACCTTTTTTATGCAGATTTACAATATTTTCAATAGTGTTTGGATTGTTATATAGCATTAAAGCAAAACTAGAAAATGATAGCCCTGTAATATTTTGCTCTATATATGCTAGTTGTTGTTTTTTAGTCTTAGGAGTAATATCAATCCATTCCCCATCAATATTTTTAAAAATGAAAGTTACAGTCCTACTTCTATCATTTAAAATAGTGTATAGGTTTCCGTCAATACCTGTTAGGATTAACTCAAGCATATAAGGCTTTCCTGTAACATTATTTGAAACATCTTTAATAGTTAGTTTTTCAGACTTCAAATTTTTATCATATAGGCACTGTAAAATAGCATTAAAAACAGCTGTCTTACCTGCTCCATTACTTGTGTTATCTTCACTCAACACATCTCTATTTTCTCCCTCAACAATAGTTACACCATCTTCAAATTCAACAGTACAACTATCAATACTAAAAAAGTTATCTATATAAAGCTTTCTAAGGGTCATTCCATACCCTCCCTAATATCTTTTAAAGTTTGGATAATGTGGTCTAAATCTTCTTTACTAAGTTCTGATGTGTCCATATCATATACATACTCCTCATCTTCTTTCAAAAAAGATAGAAAAGCTCTATTATCTACTAGACTAAAAGTACACTTAACAATAGGGCAATCAACTAGCTCACCCTCAAACTCTAACAAAACTCTAGTTTCTGCTTTATCTCCAAAATATTTAAAATCAAATTTACTCATAGATATTTGCCTCCATTTCTAATACAAAATCTTTAAAAAGTTTTTTAGGCATTTCTGTAAAAGAATGATTTTTCAACTCACCCTCTAAATCTGTGATGATAATCTCTAAAAATATTTTTCCATCTTTATTTACAAACCTGACAGAATGTTCTTCCTCTCCTGTTGTATCAACAACCTCTAATGTGTCACTTTTAGCACCTGTATTGTGGTCAAACATAGTTACAAATTTCATTTTATTTCTCCTTTATATTTTTTTAATTGCATCTAACAAATCTTGATAAAAAACTTTTTGGGCATTTGCCCAAGAACTTTCATCAGACTTTTTCGGCAAATGCCGAAGAACTTTTTCGGGAATTCCCGAAGAACTTTTTAAGCTCTCATTATATACTTTTAAGATTAATTCCCAAGTCTCTTTTTTTCTTAGATAAGTATCAAGTCTTTTAGGTTTCAACCCTTTAGCTTCTCTAATAGAATTACCAATCTCTAACACATCTTCTAATTTTCCCATCATTGTCTTGTGCCATATTTTAACACTACCAAACTTACCCAAATTAACTGTCATTAATTGATTAGTTTTCATTTTATTTCTCCTTTATATTTTTTTTATTCATTATAACAAAACAACCTTTAAAGCCCCTTAAACAACCCTAAAAAGTAATTTAACTCACTGCCTTGATATTTTTCTTTGATATAACTTTCAATAATCTCTTCGGCAGTTGTAACAGGAGCTGTTTCAATCACACTAGAAACTCTTTCACCCTCATACACAACCTCTATAATATTTTGATGTTCGGGCTTATAATCAGGATTGCTTGTCACAACCTTATACAGATGCTTATTCTTCTCCTCTTCAGATAGCTTACTAAAATCCTTATCAGATATTTTATACTTGTTACCTAAGTCTAATTTTACAGCTGTTAATTGAAGTTTGTAATCTAATTTAAATACTATATTATCAAGCATACTAGCTTCTTTAAAGTGTGTAGTATAAGGAGAGCCAGAATATATTACATTATTTCTAATAAAGTTGTGTGTATGAATATCTCCTAATAGTGTTAAATCATATAAACCAGATACTAAATCAGGACTTACTTCATCTTCTACATAAGGGACTCCAGCTCTAAAGTGACTAAATAACACCTTACAGCCCTTTGTGTCAGTTATTTTATCTAAGTTATTCCAATCTACAAACCTACATTCAATCCCATCAATAAATACTACATCATTTCTAAGTAATACAAACTTATCTTTTAAATACAAATAATCAAATGTAGTAGTATTTTTATCAATAGCCTCGTGATTTCCTGCATATAAATAGATTGTGTATTTCTCTTTCAAAATTTCAATAAAATCTAAAAACAACCCAACCTCTCTAATTGTTGGATACCGTTTATCAAAAATATCCCCCCCTAAAATAATGTTTTCCTCATCTTTAAAAGCTTCTTTTTTAGTTAGTTGGGTAGCTAAATCAAGCACCCTATTCTCCTCAAAAGCATCAATCTTTTTATTTCCAGATAGTTTAATGTGAATATCAGCAGTAAATATCATATATCATCCTTTTTTGTATATTATACCTTATTTTAGCTGAAAAATAAAAGGTTTTAATGGTTGGCATAGGGAAATATATAGGTAAGAATAGAAAATGGGTTGTAGGGGCTGTTAGACCCCTTTATGGATAGATTTAATCAGCTAATACAACATCAAACAAGAACTTACTAAACTCTTGAAAGTACTTATTCTTATGTACTGATTTATTATTATATACTCTCACTAGAAAACCTTTTAAATCATACAAAGCTTCAGAAGCCCCTAAATCTTGTAAAATCTCATAATAGTCTTCTAAATAAATAAGATAGTCAGAACTAAATTTATAATCTTTCATAAACTTTCTAATATACTCTTCAATCTCCTGTTTCAGTGCTTTATCAGCTTCTGTTTCAATACACATCTAATCCTCCTCATCAATATCATCAATAGCTCTAAAAGTTGCCTCAATTCCTTTAATCTCTTTTGCTCTGTCTTGTAACAAATCCTCCTCAAAAAATAGAGAAATCATTAATATCTCTAGCCTTTCTTGAATGTTATCAAGGGTCTGATAAAAATCCTCTAAAGGTTTCTTTTTCCACTTCTGTTTAGCTTTCTTAATCACAGCTTCACTATCATACTCTTTACCAACTATTGCATAAACACTCCTAACCAGTGCCGCAACAGCATTTTCAACTTTCTTAAAAGAATAGTTAATGTTGTTTTGTGTGATATAATCAAAAACTTCAAAAACAATAGGAGCAAAAGCTAAATCTTCTAAATCAGGGTTCATAACTTCTAAATCTAATTTATAAGCAATTACCTTAGTGTATAAATCAAAAATCTTATCAACATCAACTTTATCAGCATATTGTAAAGTAATGTCACTGCTCCCTAAAAGCTCCTGTTCAATTAAATTAAGTGTTGTAACTACGTCTATATGTTTCATTTTATTTCTCCTTTCTAAATAAATTGTTCTTCAAGAGCTTTAGATGCTTTCTCAATTAACTCTTGTGTTTCTCTTTTCTTTCTCTCTTTTTCAAACTCGTAATACTCATAATAAGAGTCAAACCCCATTATGTGTGCCATAGCCTCATCAAAATCTTCTGCAAAAGCCTCACCTGTTAAATCACTTAAGAACTTATCAAGTAAAGCATAGCTAAGTCTATCAAAATCAATGTCTTTATTGTCTTTAGCTCCTAATAATAACATAAGAATATCTTTAATAATCTTTTTATATTTAGCGGCACTAGACTTAGAGATACCAGTAAGCTTTGCTAGCTCCCTAACTGACATATTTCTAATTTGTTTAATAGTAAGCATATTAGCTGAAATAGCCTCTATAATCTTTCTAATAGTTTTATCTTTCTTTCTTTGTGCTAACATTCTATTAAAAGCAATAGTTCTCTCATTTGTAGTCCTATTAACATACTTAGTAATCATAAACTTATTAATACTTGCTACAATACTCTCTACTTCTTTTTTGGGTAGTGGATTTTCCATTTTCTCAAGTGTTGAATAAGCTTCTGCCACAAGTCCATCTAAGCCTATATTTCTAAAGTTTCTATAAGCCCATTTTCTTAAATAATCAAACATCTTAACATTTCTCTCTCCTTTCTTAGCTTTAATAACATCTTTTTTAGCTACAAATACTCTCTTTCTGCTCTTAACTTTCTTAAATGTTTTTTTCTTAACCTCATAAGTAGCTAATAAATCATCAAACTCATATAAACTCTTAATAGTGTGTCCAAACTCCATTGTAGAGTGCTTTAAAGGGTTTCTCCAAACTCTACCAGCACTAGCCGCCTTAGCGTGAATATCAGCTCCTAACTTATCTGCTAAAGCATTTAAAATAAAGTTTAATTTTTGTGTTTGTTTATAGTTAGAAGTTTTAATAGGATTTTGTAAAAACCAATGAATGTGAAACCCTCTAGTAGTCTTTACAATCATAGTTGGTAAAGGAATTTTAAGCTCTGTAAAAACTTCAATAGGGTCTTTATCTTCAAAAGGATTAACATTATCTATATCAATACTAATAGCAGGAATAAAATATTCATTTCCTAATCTAATAAAATTATAATCTAATGCTTTTTCTTTTTTAACATAACTATATTCTTCATTCTTATCATTGGTAACTAATACAGAATAATTTAAACTTTTAGTAATTAATTCTTTCATTTCCTTTACCTCTCTTAAACTTTAAACTAATTATAACAAAATAAAACTTAAAAGTAAATTAAGTCTAATAAGAATACCCAACTACTGAACTATTAAGATTATACACTTACTAATAAATACTAATCTCTTTTACTATAAATATTTAGTATATGTATTAGATACCCTCACAGCACTGTACCAGCTCTTAAACAGTTGCTTGTTTTTTTAAACAAACTGATGGTTTTGGACACCTACAAAACCACAACTTACACAATACCTAAACAGCCCTGATACAGGACTTTTAAAGCATTTAATAACAAATTAAGAAAAAGTACAGTACAATATAAAATAACAACTTAAAAGGAGATAAAAATGATTACAATCCAAAAAACAAATAAAGGTTACAAGTTAGCTAATTCTGCTTATACAAATGAGTATATTAATTTACAAAAAGCTTATAAGGTTGCTTTAAAAGAGTTGGTAAAGTTCTTAGAGTTTATTACTAAACAATATCTAAGTAGTGTTTTAAAAAGTGAAGTTAGAAAGTTAAATAAACAACTTTATTATACTAAATTAAAGATTAGTAGTGATTTAGAGTTTAGTTATGATAAATTAAATAGTTTAGATTTTGTGAATGAAATTGAATGTTGTATTGAAATTAAACTAAGACCTTTAAGTCCTTTAAAAGTAAATTTAATTAATGATGAAATCGAACTAGCTTATAACCGACTAAAAAATAAACAAAAAGAAGTTAAAAAACTAAGATTTGATTTACTTAATAAAATCAACAGTCTAAGACCTAAAAAAGTTAAAAATATACATGAAGTTAATAAAATCATCAATGAATTAGAAAAAATGATTGATACTACTTTCCCCTAATTAACCTAACAACTGTTATACCTCTTTAAAGGGGTCTAGCAGGCTCATAAATCCATTTTCTCATCTTACCTATACATTTACCTACCCTTAACCTTAAAAGTGCTTCAAAAGCTTATTTTGTTGTTTTTATTGTTAAAGAGTTGGTACAGTTAGTTTTTTAACATACTATCCATTATTAAAACAAGGAATTTTACAATTAGTTTAGATAATTCTGACAAAGTGCTTAAAAGGTGCTGTTTAGGTGCTTTGAAAGGGGTTTATATTAAGTGTCCAAAACCATCAGTTTGTTTAATTTTTTAAAAGCTTTTCAGTTTCCGTACCAGTCCTTGAAAGATTGCTTGTAGTCTTAACTGTATTAGTAATTGTATCAGTATAATAAGAGTATCTAAATATTTAAATTAATAGAGATTAGTATTTATTAGTAAGGGTATAATCTTATTAGTTCAGTAGTTGGTTATTTATTAAGTAAGTTTGAGTTTGTTGAAAGTAATGAGATAATAAGTTATAATTTGCTAAACTTTTAAGGAGCTGTGTAAGTGTTTTATTCTCATTTGGATAAGTATTTTTATAATAATAAGAAGAGGTTATTAATTTCTATTGTACCAGAAAGGAAACAAAATAAGAAAATAATTACTTTTTATTGTAAAGGTTGTAAAAAGTATTATACTCAAAATATGACTAACTTAATTAGACAAGGTTTAAAGAAATGTGATTGTTATAAAAATAAGTTTACTCCTCATCACAAAAATAGTAAAGAGTTAGGTTTTTTATATATTATTCAGGATTTAGAAACAGGACTCTATAAGATTGGAATTACTAAAAATATTAAGAGGAGGTTTCAAGGTAAAAGAATAGCTGTGTTATTTACTGCTTATAGTGTATTAGGAAATTTGTATGATATAGAACAGTATATTCTAAATGAGTATTCAGAATACAAAAAGTTTAATCTTAACTATAAAAGTAATGGTGGAACAGAATTTTTTAAGTGTGATTATGATATAATTAATAAAATGATTAAAGACATTAATAAGGAGTTACAATGAAAATTTACACTATTTTTTGTGACTATGATATAGGACAAGATGAGTTTGCATTCACTACTAAAGAGAAGGCTATTGAGTGGGCTAAAGAAGCTATTGAATTGGTTGGGGATATTGAAGAAGACTTTGACGAGTTAGTGAAAGATGGTCTTATTTATTTTGAAGAGAAAGAATTGATTTAAACCGAAACAGGGCTTAAAAGGAATTGAGATGAACTTTATTAAGGTTATATTAGATAATTCATCTATAAATACTAAAGGAATTGGTAAAGAGCCTTTTAAGCCTAATAAGAAAGAGTTTTTAAAGCTGTATAAAAAATATACAACTAAAGAGATAACAGCTACTACTTTTAAGAAAGAATTGCACAATAGATGTGATATTATAGGCTGTGTAAGTAATAATCAAAGTATAGTTGATTGTGATACATGTCCTATTTTTGATTGGTGTCAAGCTGAAAAGGGTTATGAACAGATTAAAATGGGAGCTGTTACAAAAGCTGTTAAAGAGCTGAATAAGAATAAAGGTAAAAAATGAATTTAATCAAATGGCTTATTTTAGAAGTTGCTTTGTTTATTTGGTTGGCTGTGTCAGTCTTAATAGATGCTATATCAGCACTTAGGAGGTAAAGATGTTAAAAGTTGGTTTAGACTTATCAAGCACTGCTTCGGCTGTTGTAATATTAAATGAAAATAACACTCTTATTGACTTCTTTTTAATTCAACCTAATAAAGCTTTAGACATTATGGATAGAATTATTGAGATAGGTAAAAAAATAAGAGATGTTTTAGGGTATTACCAATTAGAGATTGAAAAGGTGAATATTGAGAGTGGAGCTTTTATGGCTAAAGGCAAGAGAAATGAACTAGCAATGCTGAATGGTATTGTTTATTTTATTAGTAGAGATTTAGGCTTCAATACTATTACAACGCCTCCAAACTCACTTAAAAAGAAAGCCACAGGAAATGGAAGAGCTTCAAAAGCGGACATGTTCGATGCCTTGCCAGATGCTGTTGCTATGAGATTTATAAATAGTGAGTATAAGAAATTAGATGATTTAACTGATGCTTATCATTTAGCTAAAATTATTGATATTCCTTAACAAGACAGGCTACTTTCCTATACTCTCTTTTACGGGAGTATATCCTTTTCTTATTTTGTTAAACTTCTACTTTTATTTTCATTTAAGTTTTATTAGGTATAATGGGTGTATATAAGCAAATAAGGAGAATTGAAATGAAAGATATAATTCAAATTAACACACAGGTAATAGGTGCTGATACAGTTAATGCTGTTAATGCTAGAGAGCTTTGGAAGGCTTTAGAAAGTAAACAACAATTTGCTGATTGGATTAAGAAGAGATTAGAAAGATTTATTGAAAATGAGGATTTTATAGTTATTCATAATTCTATGAAAAACCCTCAAGGCGGGAGACCACAAAAAGAGTATATTATAACTGTTGATACCGCTAAAATGATAGCAATGATGGAAAACAACCAAAAAGGTGATGAAATAAGAAGATACTTTATTGAAATTGAGAAAAAATATAAAGCTGATAACCCATCTTATATGATTGAAGACCCAATTAAAAGGGCTGAAAGATGGATTGAAGAGGAAAAAGAAAGACAAAAATTAGCTTTAGAGAATAAACAAATGAAACCCAAAGCAGAATATTTTGATGCTTTAGTAGAGAGAAAGTTATTAACTAATTTTAGGGATACTGCTAAAGAATTTGGTATAGGTCAAAAAGACTTTATTCATTTTCTGTTAGATAATCATTTTATTTTTAGAGATAAGAATAAACAAATAAAACCATATAATGAGTTTGTTCCAGAGTTATTTGAAATAAAAGAGTGGAAATCTAAAAAGAAATCAGGGTTACAAACCTTAATAACACCTAAAGGTAGAGAGACTTTTAGATTATTATTAAATAAGTAAGACAGGCTACTTTCCTGTCTTAACAAACTTCTTATTATACTCTATATTAACCTTATTCAGCTTCATAAATCTCTTATAAAGTGTTGTATCATACTTTCTTATTTTATTGAAATCAGATACACTCATACACAATCTATTTCCTTTTTGGTGTAAAGTTATTTTAGGTCTTTTAGGGACTTTGTAAACTGGCATTTTAGGGTATTTTGGTGTAACTTTTTCAGGACTTGCACAACCACTTAATAATAATGGTATAGTATAAAGTACATTTAGTAATTTAAAGTGTTTTTTATAAAATACATTTAACATTTTTTACTCCTTAATATATAATTGTGAATGTTTTTTCTTCTGGTTCAGTTGTTTGTTTGCTTACAGGTAAAGGTTTAATCTCTTTTACTGAAACATTTACATCTTGCAATAAAATATCTTGTACTACCTCTTGAAAATCAGAAGCTGTTTCAAGGCTTTCTAAATTCTGTTTACATACTTTTAAAGTGCTTTCTAGCTTCTCTATTTTGTTGGTATAGTATTGATAACCGATTATTAAACCTAAAACTAAAATAGTTGGGATTGCTACTTCTAGTATTTTTCTATACAATTTAAACTCCTATTTTTATGTTGAGTGTCGCCGTTTCAGCTTTTTGTAAGTTAATTTTTGCTAGACTTTGCAAGTGTTATTATTTTTAAAAAAGGATAAAGATGAAAGAAATCAAATATAAAGGAAAGCCTGCCAAACTCTTGAGAGTGGTTAAAGATAAAGTTTATAAAAGGGCATTTACTTATTACTTAATAGAGGTAGAAAGGAAGAAAAATCCACAAATATGGTTAGGTAAAAAAGCCTACGAAGAAAATGTAGAGGAGGTATAAATGATTATTAGTGTATTGGAGAAAAACGGTAAAAAGTATTATCACACTATTTCAATTATTGATAAAGTGTTTGATAATGTATATGAGTGTTATTTTGATAAGGTTAAAACTCTTGTGAAATTTGAGAACATTATACTACAAGATTTAGTGATGGGTGTTTTGTTTGAAATAGATAAAAATGATGAAATGATAGTGCTTAGAAAGGCTTATGATGAATGTAATTAATAGAGCTGTTGCATATGCCGTTAAAGAGGGTAAGGAGAACCTTTTAACAAGCTTATTAAATATTAATAGTGAAAAAGGTTTAGTTAAAATTTTAAAAGAGTTTTATAGTACTTACAAGAGGTTACCTAATGCAAATAACTTTAAGACTTATATTTTACACAAACACCCTAATTATAGTAGCACTTTTAATAAGCTAATAGAAACTGAATTTGATGATATCACAGTTTCTATTATAAAATCTTCAGTAGCTAAAGAAGTTGTTATGAAGGATATTAATAAGCTACTAGAAAATATTAATGAAGAAGAAACTGAATCAGTGCTGGTTAAGTTAGATAAAATAAAATCTAGTGCAGTTAATATTTTAGATAGTGGGTTAGTAAATCCAAAAGATGATGAGTATGCTGTTGAAGCAATGACAACAGTTGAATCTTTTATTCCTATCCTTAAGCAAAAGAATTATCAATTTGCTGGTTTAAACATTATTGGTGGTGATACAGGAGGGGGAAAGTCTATTTACTTACTACAACAGCTTATGTATAATTATGAGAGAGGAAAAGATGTAGCAATGTTCTCTTTAGAGTTAAGTAGGTTTGAGGTTTATGCTAGAATGTATAGTTTAGTTAATAATGTACCATTTGAGAAAGTGTATGCTAATCCTAATTATATTGATAGGGTTAATGAGTGGAAAAAAGACTATTTTAATAGGGATAATCAATTTCTTATTATGGATAATGATTTAACAACAGATGGTTTATATTCTGAATTAGAAACTTTAAAAGGGTATGTAATAGGGATAGACTATCTAAATTTAGTAGAGCCAGCTGAAAAAGATAGCTTTAAAGAGAACTTCTTTGTTTTATCAAAAATGGCAAAGCACTTACACAAGCTGGCTAAGAGGCTTGGTCAGGTCATATTCAGCCCTGTGCAGATTAATAAAGAAGATGTGAAAGAGAAAGATAATGTTATTAAAATATCTGTTAGAGGTTCTAAAGAGTTATTGTTTAGTGCTACTTCTTTTGTGTATTTATTAAAGAGTGAAGAGAGTAACGGAGAAGATGAGTTTGATATTATGAAAGCTTATTTCTTGAAAACTAGAAATGCTCCTAAATGTGTTGTTATTTTAGAGGCTGATTTTGCTTGTATGAAGTTTTTACCAACTGTTATTTATGAGAGAATTTAAGTATAATACGTTAAAATAAACAAAAAGGAGATTGTATGACAAAAAATCAATATAAAAAAACAGGTAGTGATGAATCATATACTTACCCATATTTGATAACACCTTTATTGTCTTTTATTGAAGAATTTAAAGATAAAATAGGAAAGGAAAATTTGACAATATGGTGTCCATTTGATTTAGAAAAAGATTTAGAGATTAAAGGTGTAAAATATTTTGAAAGTTATTATTGTAAAATATTTAAAGAAGCTGGTTATAATGTAATATGTTCTCATATTTTAACAGGACAAGATTTTTTTGAGTATGAACCATTAGATTATGATATTATTGTTAGTAATCCACCATTTAAAAATAAAAGGCTTTTTTTTGAAAGAGCTTTAAGCTTACATAAACCATTTGTTTTATTAAGCACTGCTTCGTGGTTTAATGACGGCGGTGTATATAATGTATTTAAAAATGAAAAACTACAATTATTAATGCCAAAGGAAAGGGCTGTATTTTTTGATAATAGTAAAAATCAAATTGGTAAAAGAGCCTCATTTAAGTCTATATACTATTGTAAAGATTTTTTAGTTGGTCATGATATTAAATGGTTTGAGTTAGGAAAACAAAAAGGAGTTTAAAATGAGAGAGTTAATTTTAGATTATTTAGAAACAAGTGGTATTCCCTATAAAGTAACAGGTGACGAGTGGATTTTATCTAAATGCTTTAATCCAAAACACAATGATAAAAGTCCATCTCTTTCAATTAATACTGAAACAGGGGCTGGAAAGTGCTTTGGGTGTGGTTTTACTATACACCCTATTTTTTGGATTAAAGGTGAGATAAATGATAAAATACTATTAGAAATGGAAGCTAAAGCAATACTTAATAAGCATTTTAAAAAGAAAGATGAGCCAAAAGAAAAAGTAGAGTTTAAATTACCAATCAAAACTAGAGATGTTGAGGCAGGTTGGAGAGGTCTTGAGGAAGATACTATTAATAAACTAGATTTATTCATTACTGATAAGGGTAGATTTAAAAATAGAGTAATATTTCCTTTTTACAACTCTAAAAAGAAGTTACAAGGGTTTAATTCAAGAGCTTTGGGCAATGAAACTCCTAAGTACTTATACAGTAAAGGTATAGACCCTTATTCAATTATTTATCCAGCTTTTAATGTGTTTGATATTCAAAGAAGTGAAGTTGTTATTGTAGAGGGGATTATAGATGCTATTTTAATGAATCAGGTGGGTTTGAAGGCTATATTTAATTTTGGAACAGCAAATATTTTTACTGATAAAAAAATAGAGTACCTTTTAAGTCAAGGTATAGAAACTTTAGTGTTAGCTTTAGACAAAGATGAAGCAGGCTTTAAAGGTAACGGTAGGTACTTATCAGATAAGAAGATAAGAAAGTACTTTGATATTAAATTAGTAAAAGAGTACAAACCTCTTCAAGATTTTTTTGTATCCGACTACAAGGACTTTTCAGACTATTATCTGTCACTTATTTCTTAGTTTTATTTTTATTTAAGCTTTATTTTGTTAAACTTCTACTATATACATTAACAAAAGGAGAAACAAAATGAGTAATAAATTAAAAGGTTTGTTTGGGAACATGGTTATATTGGTGAACCAGTTATTAGATGGTTATAAAAGTAAAAGGGATTAAAATGAAAGTAGTAGGATTAATAGGAAAAAAGAATGTTGGTAAGGACACTATTGCTGACATTATGACAAGACATTTAAGGTTTAAAGGGTATAAAGTTGCTACAACAGCCTTAGCAGTACCTTTAAAATCTGAAGTGGCTGATATGTTAGGTATTTCATTAACTGAATTAGAGGAAAGTAAGAACACTGATAAGTTGTATGATGTTAGAACTATTAGAGAATGGTTGCAGTTTATTGGTGAGGAAAACTGTAAAACAAATAAAAAATACTATGTGAATAGATTAGGCGAGTCTTTAATTTACTATAAAAATATAGGTATGGATTTTGTAATAGTTACAGATGTTAGAAAGATTATTGAAGCAGACTATTTGAAAGAGAAATGGGACAGTGTAAATATTAAAATTATTAGGGATACAGGCTTAAAAGATGTTCACACAACTGAAACAGAAGTTGATAAAATTCCTGATAATTTAATTGATTATACTTGCTACAATACTGAATATGACAGCCTGTACCATAAGGTAGAGGATTGTCTTATAGGTTTAGGTTTATTAGATGAGTTTTGGTATGTAGGAGCATCTGATGACTGAAAAAGAGATTGATATTGTTATGGCACATATTATTAAGGTTACTGATAAAAAAGTGTTACAGCCTTTTACAGGTGGTTTTTCTAAAGATAGAAAAAAGATTATAGCATTTAGAAAGAATATGTATCCCTATGTTAGAAAAAAGATTGAGAAAAATCAAGACCACTCATTTGTAAAGTATATTGATTTTAAAAATTATATAGAGAATTTGTTTGATAATGATATAGATAGCACTATAAATTATGGTAAAGCTAACTTAGTTATTATTGATAATGTAGGGTTAGAATCGTTTAAACCCACTACATCAATTAAGGCCTTAGAAAGTTTGATTTTAAATGCTGGTGATAGATATATAGTAGTTAATATTTTTAATAATTTTGTTGAGTATAGTAAGTTATTATTTGATTTAGGTTTTGAAAAGGAGCATTGATGAAAAAGCTAATAGAGGTAGATATTACAGGAACTTTACAAGTTCCTTTTGAGTTATCAACATACTTTGATTTAGAAAATTATTTATACTACAAGAAGAAACACCAAACAATAGAGGCTGTAACTACTATTAAGTTTGATGATACAACAGCATATTTTCCACGTAATTTAGAGAAATTTATAAAATCTATTAAAGAGCCTGATAAGTTTAAGATTAAGTTTCATAACAAGACTGTTACAAATCCTGCTAATATATCTGTTTCAGATACTTTCTCATTGCTGGATAGACAAAAAGAGCCTACTAGACAAATGTTAGAGCTACTAAAAACAAAATCACAATGTATCTTACAGGCCCCGCCCTCGTGGGGGAAAGAGCAACCATTATACTCAAAAATATTAACACCAAATGGTTGGACAACAATGGAAAAAATTAAAGCAGGAGATTATGTTATAGGGTCTGATGGACTACCAAAAAAGGTCTTAGAAGTATTTCCACAAGGTGTTAAAGATGTTTATAGATTACATTTTTCAGATAAAACATATGTTGATTGTGGTTTAGAACACTTATGGACTATTGAGGTTGATAATACCGAAAAAACAGTAACTACTAAGTGGTTATTTAATAATTTAACAAGAGCATATATTAGACTTCCTAAATATACACAATCCAATAACAAAATATATTATGATGCTTACAGTATAGGTAAAAATGTAAAACAAAGTAAATATATACCTAAAACATTATTATACGCAAACATAGAGGATAGAATTTTATTTATAAAAGGGTTATTAGGTATTATTAGAAATATAAATATCCTACCAACAGCAAGTTTAACTTTAATAAAAAAGTCTATATTACAAAACAATATAGCAGATATTATAAGAAGTTGTGGTTTTTTAGTCACACAAAGTAATGATGATTTATATATTGATTTTGTTACAGATAAAAAAAGAATAACAAAAATAGAGAAGCTACCAAATAAAACTGAAATGAAATGTATAGCTATTGATAGTCAAGACCATTTATACGTAACTGATGGGTATACATTGACACATAACAGCTATTCATTAGCACACATTGTAAAGGAACTTGGTCAGAAGTCTTTAATATTAGTTGATAAGACTTTATTAGCAGACCAAATGTATAAGGAGTTTAAAAATAACACTAAAGATACTGATATAAGCTTGTTAAGTAGTAAGAATAAAAAATTAGGAGATGTTAATATAGCAACTCTTCAGTTCCTATTAAAAAATAGTGATTTACTAGAACAACTAAGTAAAGAAATTGGGTTTGTAGTTCAAGATGAGTGTGTAACTGGTGATACTGAAATTTTTACTGAAAAAGGTTGGGTTAGGTTTGATGAATTAGATAGAAGTACTAAAGTTGCTCAAGTTAATCCTGATACTCTAGAATATGATTTTGTGATGCCTACTAGGTACATTAAAAGGTTTTCTAAATTAATATATGGGGTTAAAACAGATAAATATAAAATAGAAAGTACAGCAGGACATAATCACTTAATAAAAGATACACAAACAGGAAACAAACTAACAGGTTCAATTAAATGGTTTCCTAATAATTTTAACTTATTTAATATTGACGGAACTGAATATGAATTTATAAATAGTAAAAAATACAACTATATATATAATGATTATGTTTATTGTGTAGAAGTCCCAACACATTATATTTATATTAGACAGAATGGATTGCCATATGTAACAGGAAATTGTCATTCAATTTCAATAGGAGCTTTTACAGATGTGATACACTCAATTCCTGCTAGATACCGATTAGGTCTTTCAGCAACCCCTACAAGGTCTGATGGGCTGACTGAAGCTATTTATGATGCTTTGGGTTATCATAAAGTGATTGCTACAAATCCTGATAATTTAGATGTTGATATATATTCACACCATATTCCTATTTCAGCTTATGGAGAGGATTACCATTCATTCTTATTTAATCTATACACTCATAGGGATTTTTTAAAGAGATTAGTAAAGCTTGTTACAACTGCTGTTAAGAATAAAAGACAGGTTTTGTTATATACAACTTCACAGTCTATTCAAGTGTTTTATCAAGAGCTGTTTAAACAGCTTAAACCTTTATTACTTAACAGCAACTCAACACAAAAAAAGAAGAATGAGATATTAGAGAAGTTTGATAAAAGAGAAAGTCCTATTCTAATTTCAGGAACATCTGTAACAAAAGGAGTTTCAATTTACACATTAGATACAATTATCAACTGTGCATTTAATACTAAAGAGAATTTAGAACAACTAATAGGTAGGTTAAGAAGAAATGATGATACTAAAAAGAAGCCTGTATTTATTACATTTAGTTTTGATAGTGCTTATAAACAAGGGCAAAAGCAAGAGAAAATATTAAGAAATCTTGTTAAACCCACTAATGATACTTTTAATAAGGTTGGTAAGTTTGGAGATTTAGTAGATGTGTTAGAGGCTTAAACAGCCTCTATTTATTTTGGTAAAGTGTCCTTGAAAGCCTCTCCACTAATATACTTTTCCAGAACTTCTAAAGCATCATAAGCTTTATTAATTCCTATATTAGTTCCTAAATCAATTTCAATAGCCACAAATAGACTGCCTATAACTGCTGAATACATATTTGAATTGTTGTTATACATAATTACTAATAACTCATCAATATCATTAAGTACTTCTCCTAAAATTAGGATTGCTTCAGCCTCTTTTTTAGTTTCTAAACCTGTAACTTCTAATAGGTAACTAAGTCCCTTATAAGTATCTAAAAACATTTCTATTTTTTTCTTTTTAAACCTGTAACTACATTCAACCATTTTTACTTCCTTTTTTTATTGTATTGTATAAAAATTATACTACAAAGTCAATCAAGTTGCTGAAAAAGTAACTTCTAATGTTATTTCAGCAACTGAATAAGGGTGTAACAATCCACCGTCTCTTTTCATACTTGTAAAGTTATAATTAACAAGCTTATCACATTTTAGGTTATCATACACGCTATTATAAACTAAATCTATTAAATCACTTAAGTTATCTTCATAAGTATCTCTATGTTGTTTATTGTAGATTAAAAATCTTATAGTTCCGTATACTCTATTGTATCCTGCATAATTAACTCTATTTTCTCCAACATTTTCTTTTTCATAAATTACACCAATGCTTGGGTAGTATCTAGCTTTTTCCCAAACAGGAATATGATTTTTATAAACCTTTTTAAATGCACCTGTGTTTTCAAGTATTGAAACTATATCATCAATGATTTTTCCACGAATATTGTTAGACATTGTTTAAGTCCTTTTTAGGTGTGTGTCGCTTTATTTTTTTTAATGATTTTGTAAGTAGGAGTAGAGGCTGATTAAGCCTCTGTGAAAGAGTTTGGAAAAGTTTTTAAAAGATATTCAAAAGTTTTTGTATCAACTTCTTTTATATCTTCATTTTTGAAGTCAATTCCACATGATGTAATTCCTGTTCCAGTGTATTTAACTTTTTTCTTAGTAGGTTTTTTAGGAGTTTTTTTAGGGGTTTCTTTTTCAGTTGTTTCTACAACCTCTTCTGTTTTAATTTTTCTCTTTGCCATAGCTTATCCTTTATTTAGCAAGCTGGGGATTACCCAACATTGCTAACCATAGCTACTGCAGTGTCATTAAGAGTTAATTTTTTAAAGTCAATGTCTCTATATCCTACAAAGATGTTAGTAGAATTTACAATGTTTCTATCAGTTTCAAGAGTGATACCACCTCTTTCTGCAACACCAAAGTAATCTCTAGCAACTACTAGAACAGCAGTTTTATCACCACTCTCATCATCACTTCCATCTGCGTTCATATTTTCTGGAATGTGACTAGAAACAACAATGCTCATACCCCAAACTTTACCAATTTCACCTCTAATTAAAGTTGCCATACTACCATATTTGTCAAGAGTTGTTACCCTATCATCAGCATTTAATAGGTCATAACCAACTTTAGGGTTTACAACTACTACTAAGTCAGCTGGTCTTAGTCCGTAAAGCCCTAATTTAGCTCTAGCTTCTAAAATGTTATCAATGTTGATTTTAGCACCGCCATTATCAACAACATTTCCAGCGTCTTTAGCCATTTTTAAAAGTCCATCGAAAGACTTTCTTACATCATTAACATCAGATATATTCACATCCCCTCTTACAATAGCTTTTTCAGAAGCATCTTTAATACTTCTAACAACTTTAGCTCTAATTAGTGGAGTTAAAAATGGAATTGTTTCGAGGTCTGCTTGGTCAGCACTTGTTACTAATGCTTTTAGTCTGTCAGTTTTAAAGCTGATTTTACCAGCACCTAAAGCACTCTCAATAGCATCTTGTGCAGGTTGAATTCTGTATGTTACAATATTATCTACAACTGCTGGAATAGAAAGTGTTTCTCTATTTCTTGGTAAAGTGAATTTAGGGAAGATACTTTCAAGCTCTAACATTGCTTGTAAATCTTCATAAACAGTTCCTAAGAATTCCTCTGCTAACCAATCTTGTAAATCATCAGGAACTAATGCTTTTTCTTCTAAGATTTTATACTCATCAAAAGACTTAGCTGGCATACCTGTTACCAGTGACTTAATAAAAAGAACATCTTTAACCTTTTCAACTTCTTTATCAGTTGCTTTTTCAGGAGTTGCGGTAATATTTTTCTTAGCAAGTTTTTTAAGCTCCATAACCTCTTTGCTTAATTCTTCTACTTGCTCTGCTGTTAGTTTAGATTTTTCTCCTAACTCTTGGTTAAGCTCTTGTAGTCTGCTTTCCATTTCTTCAAATTTTTTAATGCCCATTATACATTCCTTTTATTTTTTGTGTGTGCTATCGGTAAATTTTCTATGAAAACTGCTCGTTAATTTTTTCTTCTAGTAACTCATAAATTCTTAATTGGTCTTCTAAAGGTAAACTTGCTAATTGCTCTTCAATAGTTTTTTCAGCCTCTGGTTCAGTTGTTGGTTCAGCCTCTGGTTCAGTTGTTGATTCAGCCTCTGGTTCAGTTGTTGGTTCAGCCTCTGGTTCAGTTGTTGGTTCAGTTGTTGATTCAGCCTCTGGTTCAGCCTCTGGTTCAGTTGTTGGTTCAGCTTCTTCTTCAAGTGCTTTATAAGCTAATACACATTTCCCATCAGCACACTTAAACATTTTAACTTCACTATCTACTTCTGCAATTTGGCTTTCTACATTCATAGGTAGAGGAACAACACTAATTTCAAATAACTTAATTTTAGTTAATAAATAGTAATCTTCTTTCTTTTCTTCCTCTAAAACTTCATATCCTATTGATAAAGTTCTAAGTGTTCCTGTTTTAAGCCCAAAATATACTTTAGGATAAATATCTCTAAATACTTCTAGTTGGACATATAGACCATCATCTCTCATTTCAATTTCTAAAGTTTTACCTATAAAGTTTCTATGTTCGTGGTTATACAAAACAATAGGGTTTTTTAAGTAGTAAGATAAATCATAAGCATCTGGAGCAACAGACTCATTCCATTCATCTTTTACAATTTGTCCTGTTTCATCTTTATAGCGGTTCGCATAGCCCTCCACAATAACAGACTCATAACCGTCTGCTTTCTCATTAACCCTAACAGCTTTAATTTCTAAATTAAGGTGTTTAGTTTTCATCAATTTTCCTTTTATTTTTTGTGCAGAATGTCGTAGATTGCTTGTATTTGTATTTTGGGATAATGTCAGCTAAAAACTAGCCAACATTGTTAGAAGTAGAATCAACATCTAAAGGATTATCATTAGCCCCTCCTAAAGGGTCAGATGTTGATGGGTTGTTTGTAGTTACATCTCTTGTAATATCTTCAACGGTAGGGATACCGTTTTCAACATAATGTGGTATTTCTCCTATAATAGAAACTGCTAGAATGTGTTTATCAGCATTTTCAACATCTTTTAATGGTTCTAGCCCTACTAATTCTCTACTTTCATTTAAAGATGTTATACCTGTAATATATAGCTGTCTTGCACTTGTTGCTTTAACATCTAGGCTTGTATCTAGTTCTACAACTCTATTTAAATCAAATTCAAAGTGTAACCCTCTATAAAACTTATTCAAGTGTTGTTGTATTTTATCTTGTATTTTATATAGATAAGGTCTAACAGCTGTATTAAACACCATTTTCATTAGTTGTTGTGGTTGTGTTGGAGAAGTAATCTCACCACCTAAAACAACAGGGTGTATTTTATAGGCTCTAAAAATTCTCTGTTCTGATACTTTTAATGAGTCTAATAACATACTATCTCTAGGGTTTGCTTGAATAGGGACATAATCAGCCTTATTAGGTAACACAGCAGTACCTCTTTTGAATTTACCCTCTTTTCCATATAAATCCCTAAACTGCTCTCTTAAACTCTCTATTTGGTCTGGAGTAAGTGGTAATTCAGATTTTATTAAACCACTTATTAGGCTAGAGCCATCATAAAATGTTTTAAGCTCCTCTAAAGATGCTTTGTCAAGTTGCATAGTATTTAATAATGCTCTAATAGGGCTGACACCGTAAAAAGGACTTGCTAAGCTTGCATTTCTGAATTGGATAAGTTCCTCTTCTTTATATGGAATAGAGCTGTTATAAATATAACCACTAATACCGCTATCACTATCATTAATCACAACATCAACAAGATGAGGTTGGTATAGATACCAGCTTTCAAGTTCAGTCCCTATTTTATCAAAAGTTACATAACTATTACCATTTAATAATAAGCCCTGTGTAATTAACTCAATCAACTCACCCCAACTTTGATTAGGGTTTGGAGCTTTGCTCCATTTTATTAATTCAGGCTCTTTAACTTCTTTTTTGTTTCCATCTTTGTCTATTCTATATAATGTAGGAATAGCTTGGCTAGCGGCTTTTGCAATATAATCTACACAAGCATAAATCAGTTCACTTGTGTGAAAAGCTGTTGTAGTTCCTGCACTATTTGGGTTAGCTGTACTCATACCATTAGATAAAATAGTTTCTTCTTTTTTAAGCTGTTCTCTTGTATTCCCACCTAAATGATAAAATGCTTGAGGAGCAGGATTGTTTTTCTCTTCTATCTCTTTTTTACCAAAGAGTTTTGTAAAAAATCCCATAATCTACCTTTTTGGCAGGCTATCGCACATTTTTTAGAATTTTTCTTGTTGTTAAGGTTTGTTTAAGGTTACTTATATTATAATTTCAACAGGTGGCAGGAACAAGACCTCCTACCAAATGATTTTAACTGTCACCTAAGACTGATTGGATTTATTATCCACTTCATTCTATCTCCTTTTTTAATTATTTATATTTTTGTTAGCCTTGAGTTTAATCCTCTCAAGGCTTTTATCCACTTTTTCTATTTCAGTTTATTTTAAGTTTTATTTTGTTATACTTTCTTATCTAAATTTTAAGGAGATAAAAATGATAAAACTATTTAAGTACGAAGAGAGTAGTATTTATACTAAACTTTTTGAAAAAGGGTTTGCAGACTTCTGGACTCATAACTCTGTAAATTATGATAAAGACTATTTAGGCTTTCAAACAAAACTACCAAAAACTGCACAAGATGTATTTATGAAGACAATAGGGTTTCAATCTGTAATGGATAGTGGTGTAGTAAATGGATATATCCCGCTTGCTAAAGACTCTGAAGATAAGATGTTGCAGGCTCTTTATATGTATATTGCTCAAAACGAGTCAATACACAGCCTTAGTTATGCCTATGGACTGCAACAGACTTTTGGAAATCAAGCAGACCAAATTCTTGAGGAACTTGAAAAGACTCCTGAAGTACAAGATAGAATGAAAGTTGAAGAAGCAGTTGAAGAGGCTTATTCAATAGCTGTTGAGAATAATTTACCTCATAAAAATAACTTAAGACTCCAACACTTAATTAATACATACCTATTAGAGCATATTAAGTTTCCTGTTAGTTTCTTTGTAGTTTTTTGGTTAAATGATAAATACAGTAACCCTTTAAATGGTTTTACTCAAGCTTTGAAAGAAATTGCAAATGATGAATTAAACCTACACACAGTAGCTAATATGAATGTAATCAAAAAAGGGATTAAATCAGGAGAGTTTGACAGATATGATGTAGAAAACCTTGCTAAAAATAGGGCAATGTTTATTTATGAGGAAGAAGAAAAGTGGGTTGATTTTCTTTTAGGGAAAGAAGATTTAAAAGGATTAAATAAAGATTTATACCTATACTTTGTAAAATACCAAACCTATTTAGCACTCAAAAAGTTAGGAATAGAAACTGAAGAAGTGCCTAAAAAGAGTGTTGTAAGTTGGTTTGATAATTACCGTGATATCAGTAAAGCTCAAGTGTCACAGCAAGAAACTGATGGGGTTTCTTATCAAAATTTTATAGTAGATGATGTATCAGACTTAGGCGAGCTTGAACTTTATATTTAACCAATTTTTAGCAGGTAGTCTATATACTACCTGTAACAGGGTTGTTTTCTGGTATTCCTAAAAATCCTCCAAAATTTCTTTGATTATCAAATTTTACTTTACAAGTTGTATAAGTTTTGTCGCAACCTTTATGTAGGTAAAATCCACTAGAACCTATATCAGGACTGGCTAAGTTCCTGTTAAGTGTAATAATATTGTTATCCACATCTACATCTACAATCATTCTATTTGGTTGGTTAGGTATAATAATATAACCATCTTTAAAGCTTTCTAAATCAGGAACACTTTGATTTATTTGGATTTTGTTTCCTGATACAATACTGAAAACATTAACTAGTATTTTTAAATGTGTTAAACCACAATTTACATCGCCTAACTGAAATCTGCATTTTTTAGAGTAGTATTGAGTTGGAAATTTGCCCCCTGTCAAGATTTTTAACATATCCCCTGTTGTAATTGTTGCAATTCCTGTTGCATATTCTGTCTCAATAGCTGTTATAATTCCTGTATATAATTGCCTACCACTTTCATTTTTGATAGTCACTTTTTGAATCATATCAATTAATTCAGTATTGATTTTATTAAAAGGCTCTTTATTATAGGGTACTTTTATTTTTATTTCTTTTTTATTAATATCATTATCTAACTTATCAATACTAACAGCTAGAGGTTCATATTGTCCGAATGCTTGTGTAGTGTTATTGAAATACCACACTTTATTATTTATTGTAAATTCAAATAGGTACATCATTTATCCTTGACAAACTCTAGTAGGTATCTTATCAATACTATCATTATAACCTAAAAAATTTCCTGCTACCCACGCTGACCCATACAATACAGGTATAGGTTTGGAGAGTGTATTTTGAGGTACACTAAATTCCTGTGAAAGCGCTGGAGATGGTGGTGTATCAGGAATTTGAGGTACATTTAATAATAAGTATGTTAAAAATAACAAACCACCAATTAAAAATAAAAGAAACATTTACACCTCCTTTCCTGCTTTAGTTGCATTTGCATATGTAGTATATACTAATCTTTTCTCACAATTATCATTAGGCATTCTGAAATCAATAAATACAGATTTTCTATATTTTTTAATACAAACTTTATCATTTTGATTTCCTCCTAATATATACAGATATCTCTCATCAGAACTAATACCTAATACTATTCCAATATGTCCACCACCTTTTCTACTTTTAATAGCTAAACTACCATAATAAGGTTTACCAACACTAACCCCAAAATTTAACCAACTTTTAGCTCTAAAAGGGTATTTAGGTAGATTGTGATAGCCTGCTTTTACCATGATAAAACTAATAAAACTAGCACACCATGGCACATCATCTTTCCAATGATACCCCCCTGCTACTCTGTGGTATTGCTCTATTCTTTTATTAGAACCTGCTCCCCTTATTTCAGTTACTCCTAATTCTTCTTTTGCTATTTTTACATAGTTGTAGGGACATTTTTTAGTGGCTTTTTTACCCTCTTTAAAATATTCTAATAAGAGTTTGACTTGGTCTTGGTTAAGATGATTCACAGTGTATAAAGTGATATTACCAAATATATCATCTTCAGTTAAATGTTTATCAAACAATTTATTGATAATTCTTTGTAGTTTCCTAACACTGTATTTTTTAAATAGGTTTCTGATTTCTTTATTTTTTATTTTTTTGATGCTGACTAAGTATCTACTCATATCAATTCCTTTTTGTTTGTGTGTCGCTTTATTTTATTTTAAGCTTTATTTTGTTATACTTCTAAAAATAACATATAAAAAGGAGAAAAAATGTTAATCCATAAAAACAATACAACTACAACGGCAGTGAGGTTAAATAAGCATTATCAGGATTTATACAATCTCACTAAACAACATAATTTAAACTTTAAAAGTAGTTTAGAATGTTTTATTTGTAGTAATATAGATAGTGATTTTGTGTATAATAATAAAGACTCTAATAAAGATAACCAAAAAATAGTAGGTATATCATTAGGTAAAGAATTTATAGAACTACTAAAGGAAAAGGAAAAACCCCTAACAGATGCTGTTAAGAGTTTTCTTGATTACTTTGAAGCTAGTTTAGGTAGCTCTCTGCATTAAGAGGGTCTTTAGTTACTGATACAATTATTTGTGCAACTTCTGCAACAATATCAGCAGGTAGCAAATTGATACTCTCATCTAACAGCTGTCCTGCTTGATTAAATTTAGGTTTAATTTCTTTATCATTTTCATCAAATAAATTCTTCCAACCCGTTACAGCATTTTTAAATACTTGATAAGCAAATGTACCAGATTGAATAAATGCTTCTTCGCCTCCATTGGTGAATTTAGTAAGGTTATCTTCAATTTTTGCAAAAGTTTTGTTGTCAAGTCTTTTAAAAGTAACTGTGAAAGGTTTTTCTTCTGCTCTTTCAATAAGTGGTATATATGTGTATTCTTTTTGTTTGGTTACAATTTTCATTGTTGTCCTTTTTGAATTTTTTGTTCGGTATCGGAAAGTTTGAAAAATTAAGTTTTTTAGGGTATAATAAATAAAAAAAGGAATTGATATGAATACTGATTTCACTTTCTGTGATGGGAATGAGTGCAATAAAAGGTATGAATGTAAAAGATGGATTAATAACTACCCTGAAGACTATAAAGATAAAAAATTGTGGTATATGTTTAGCTTTGAGTGTATAGAAAATAACTATTCAGCATACATTGAAATAGAAAAGGGTAAAAATGAAGTGTGATAACTGTCTAAATAATTTTGAAGAAAATGATATTTTTTATATGCTACCAACTGAAATAGTTAAGTTAGATGAGAATGATATAGTTACTTTCTATGATAAAAATCATAGACCTTTTACACCACTCATCAAGGTTTGTAGAGGTTGTATAATAAAAACAATTAATTATTATTGTGAAGAGTTGGAAATAAAAGAGGGATAAAACACCAGCGAAGCCCTGATGAGGGGCTGGTGTATCTTAGAAGAATTATACTTCAACAGCTACATAAATTGCTTCGCCGTTATCATCAAGACTAGCCATAAATTCAATATTATTTACTAAAATTCCGTCATCATCATCAATAGCAACTGAACTATATTTAGATTTAGGAATATAGATAGCAAATTTTTTACCGCCTGTCATAAGTTCTAGGTAGATTTCTGCATCAGCATTGTTCTTAAACTTGTTAAGTTCGTCCCAACCTGTAAAGTCAATAGTGAATGAACCTTTTACTTCTTTAGCTGTAACTTCTTTTGAGTCAATACCACTTGAAGTAATTGCTTCTCTATCTGAAACAGTATTTGATACAGTAAATTTAAGGTTTTTAGCTGTATAAGAAGTCCCATCAACAGTAAATACAGCATTTTTACCTACAATAGGGTCAAGAATTTCTGGAGTAGCTAGTAAATCTTCACCACTTACACTTTCAAAAGAACTAGCTCCTAAATCAAAACTAATAGTAGCAATATCAGCAACTGTAAAGTCAAAATCAACACTATTTGGTACAATACCTTTTAAAGTTAATGATTGAGAGTCTGAAGTATCACACCCCATCATTTCTTTAACAGCTAGTGAACTACCTGTACCACAAGGTTTATTAAGTTTGTATAAAGTAGCTGTTCCTGTTTCACCGCTTTGTGCTTCTACAATTTTTTTATTATCACTATCAATAATTGCACCTGTACCATCTCCAGCTGCTTCTTTAATACCTAAAGCTACTTCTAAAACAACATCACCAGCTATTGTACCATCATCTTTTCTTGCAAGCTCAAGTCCTAAACTCCCTGAACCTTTTTCTTTACCAGCAAGACTAGGTAGTTTTACGAATGAGTTTACTTGTGCCTTTCTCTCAATAGTATCAACTTCTGGTTTTAAATTTGTATCACTTGTTACAGCAACTGTATCAGCATCTGTGAAAGTTCCCCCCTCATTAAAGTTAGCTTCTTTAATGATTGCATAAAGTATCCCTTTACTAGAATAAGCCATTTTTATTCCTTTATTTTTTGTGTGGGCTATCGCTAAAAATTTGAGGAGAATAAGAGGCAGACTTGGTTAGTCTGCACTTTGAGGTTTTCTATAAAGTAGGAAAAGGTCAGGATAATTATCAATTTTAGTTTTGAATTTATTATTTTCAATATGCGGTAAAGAGCTATATAAAATTTCTTCTGTTTCTGGAATATCATACTCAACAACTTTATAAGGGTCTGGGTAAATAATCTTGACCATGTCATTAAAGTCGTCTGATACAATTATAGCTCCGTCTTCATTTCTAACAATCACACCTTTAGGGGCATAAATTCCATTTAGTTTTGGTGGGGTTGTAGCAAGATTTTCTACACTAGCTTGACCAGCAACCCAAATAATATTTCTATTTTCTAAATCAAAACCAATAACTTGTTTTAAAGCCTCACTAACTACTATTAATTGATTGCCATAAACACAAAAGTCATTTATCATTAAATCAAAAGTAATCCCAAATTCAGGCGGTGGGGTATATGTTGTTATATATGTTGCATTATTGTTTTCATCTAACTCAAATACAGCTACTTGATTTAAATAAATAGAAACATATAGTTTATTCCCTATAATTCTCATAGCTTTAGGGTTTTTAATATAACCCTCTTCTGGATAATAACTGTTATTTCCTCTGTATAAAATGGTTTTTACTAATTCACCGTTTGTGTCTAATTCAAAAACAACTCCATCACTCTTATTTGTTAAATATGTATCATTTTCAACATCATAACCTCTACCATACAGTTGTGCTACTGCATAATTTCCATTAGGTAGTTTTGAAATTTGTCTTACATAATTTAATCTTCTATCTTTTAATTCGCCACGGCTATTATTCCCAAAATCCCATAAATGTTCTAAAGTTGAGTATTTTACAGCTTCTATTTTATAGTCTTTAGCAACTATCATAATATCATTCTCAATATCAACTAGAACGGTTCTTAGTGATACTTGTCCTCTGTATCCTTTAATAAAGTTAAAGTGTTTGTCATAAATAAAAGCTCCGTAATAGCCAGCAACAGCAAACATTTCTTCACCATCTTCATAAAATCTATAAAATTTATATTGGTCTCTATTTGCTAGATTGTAACCATCTCTAGCAGTATGTAAAAGTAACCAATCTCTTGTCTTAACAGGCTCTTCTAAAGGTTTGTAATAACCATATGCTAAAGCTTCTACTTCAAGCTGTTCTAACATCTCATCAACTACATAATCAGGAAGAGCATTACACACATTATCATAGTATCTACTATTTGCTTCAACTACTTTAGCTTGCCCCTCTTTTACTTTTAATAGGCACTCTTTAATCATCTTTTAGTCCTTATTTTTTGGCTCGCTATCGCAAATTTGGGCTAAATGATTTTTCTAAGGCTTGCTAGTTCATCAAATACATCAGCTATACTTAAAACTGAACCTCTTCCACCTCGTTTTGTTAAAACATCATTAACCCATTTTTCCCATTTTGGTGTTGCCCCATCTTTTCTAGCAGGTTTTCCGTAGTTTGTAAAGTAGGCATAATCAACTCCTATCTCACCTGAAGCAGTAATTGACACATTTCCTTGACCTGTTATTTTTGTTTTCAATTTTCCACGAATATTTCTTTTTTGTTTTCCAGAATTTTGGTATGGAAATAATCTGTTAGCTGGTCTAGCCCTGTGTAGGTACTGCTTCGGAATTAAGATTGAAACAGCCTCTTTTAAAGACCTTTCCCATTTGTTTATTTCTTCATGTGTAAGCTGTATAAAAGCATCAATAGTATCTTTACTGAATTTATCTAAGTTTAGTCTAAAGTTTTTCCAGCTTTTTGGAATATAACCCCTTGCATCTGCTTTTTCAATCCATAATAAATTAGCCATTTAGTATCCTTTTAAGTGCTGTTTCGATTTATTTTATTTTAAGGTTTATTGTGTTATACTTTCAACATATACAACAAAGGAGTTCAGAATGAGAAATTTTCATATTGTAAAGGCTTTTAAAAAAGAGGTTGATTTAAAAACTCGTGTTGTTAAATCTAAAAAGAAATATACTAGAAAAGTTAAACACAAAAGGAGAGGTTGTGAGTGAGTATTTAACAGAAGCTAAGTTAGAATTATACCTAAAAAATATCTTTCCAAATACAAATATAATTAGAGATAGAATTGTTCCTAATTCTGGTATAAAAAACAGACCAGATTTTAGAATAGATGAATTAATGTTAATTGTAGAGTTTGATGGTTATGGACACTATACAAAACCTAAAACAATACTAACTGATAATATGAAAGATACTACTTATCAAAATATGGGTTATACAGTTGTTAGAATACCTTATTTTATTCAATGGTCAAAAGAACTTGTTAAATCATTATTTGGTATTGACACTACAATAAAACAAACTTACCCGCACGGATTTATTGATAAGAAAGCACCTCTACCAGCTGAATTTTGTAGTTTAGGTTTAGAAAAGTTTAATGAAGATTTAAATAAATTTAGTTTTGCTAAAAATGATATTTTAATATCATTAAAAAATAAAATAGATAGTGGTTTAGACTACTTGTTAGTTTATCCACTAAATTTTTAAATAGAGGCTAATTAAGCCTCCACTTACAACACTATAAAATCTGTACTATTTTTTTCTTGATTAATAACACTTGCATACAAATACCGCAAACTTGCTAAAGCTAAGTCAAAGTGTTTATGCTTCTTGCTAATCATAATTGTTTTAGTATTAGGGTTTTTCCATCTCAAATTTTCAATCTCATCTATTAACTGTGTGCAGTTTTCACTAATAAGTAGTTTACCTTTATCAAACCCTGTATTAACATATTCCAAACCATTATCAATAGGGTTGAATGCAGGGTATGTATAATACTGATAGTTATTCACTAAATCAACTTGTGTTTGTGTTGCAGATGGGTCAAGAAACCTTAAAATCTTTTGAACACCAAACTGCTCTTCTAGTTGTACCCACCCTTTGTAATGTGTTTCTAAAGGAGCTTGTGCAACACTATACTCACCAACAATGTAAAAGTTACCTGTAAAGTCCTCTTTAAACCCTAATAAATAACCTGTGTTAGCGGCATATCCAACATCTATTCCAGCATAGAATTGTATATGTTCAGGGTGTTTTAACTTCTCTAAAATAACACTATGTTCAACTACATTTTTATCTCTATCAAAAGCATAATAAAGTTGCTCATTTGCACCTTTTGTCCAAACACATTCGTACTCTCTTTTAAAGGTAACTTCATCAAGCTCTTGTTTGATTCTTGCTAAAAAATCTTTAGAGATATATGGGTTAGTTGCTGTTGGGTAACTTCTAGCAACATAGTGGTTGAAAGTTTTTCCTTTACACTCAAATTGATACTTTTTAGATTTTGCTCTGTTGTATAATGTGTAAAAATCATTAGTTTCATCTCTAGCTGTTCCAATAAAAATTGTTTTAGAGTTTGCAAAACCGCACTCATCTGAACCAAAATCTGCTTGGCTAGGGCCTAATATACTCTCATATATATGAAGTGCATTGTTGATTGATTGGGTTTCCTCAAAAACAATTAAACTAAACCTGTCAGATAGAGCCGACTCATAGCTTGTATCAGTAACTACACGGAGTTTTGCTCCATTCTCTAGTTTAATGTACATATTTTTAGTGTTCTGTTCGGCAATATCTAATTTAAGTTTCAATATGTTTTTTTTAGTTTCATTAAATATTGCGTAAGCATTAGCAAATTTTGGAGCAACAACTAGTACAGAAGCATTAGGAGCTAACATATCTGAAATTACAATACTAGATGTTAAAAAAGATTTTCCCCATCTTCTCCCATTTACTAATACAAGATAACTGTATAGTCTTGATTTAACAATTTCTAAGACTTCCCTTTGTTTAGGGTGTGGTTTTTGTCCTAATAAATCCCACACCTTTAAAGGGTCTATTAATCTAGCCACATCTAAGTATTCTTGTATCTCCTGTGGCAGTTCTGGTAAAGTTTCTTCCACTTACTTCACCTCCAAACTAATTATACCTTTTTTGATTTTCTTTTTAGTAGGTACCGCTCCTTTGGTTTTAACAGGTTCTACTTCAGACTTTGGAACTAATCTTAAAGACCCACCAAACTCAACTTCTACAAACTCTCCTTTTTCTTCTACAATTCTACCTTTTCCAAATGTTTTATGTTTTACTATTTTAGTTTCCATTATAAATCCTTTACAAATTTTAGTTAAGGTGTCGCTATTTAAGAAATTATTAAGTTTTTTTTGTTATACTTTTATCAGCCCTTGAGGTGAATTTAATTTTTAGGAGATATAAATGGAAAACAAAGAAATGAGTGCTGAAGAAAAAGCTAGATTAGAAAGAAAAAAGAAAGAAAAAGAAATGGTAGAAAGAAAAGCAAGAGCTGTTGCTAAAGAGAACGGTATTGATTTTTCTCAAGACTGGGAACAGTATTTTCTTAGTTATAGACTGCTAGGTTTTTCAGAAGAGTTAATTGTAAGTAAATGGAAAGAGGAGGTTTAAATGAGAATAGAATTATTACATAACACACCTTTATCAGTTGCTGTTATGGCAACTAGAACTTGTTATGACAGTTTTGATAAATCTGATACTGAAATTAATTGTGTAGATAAACATTGTGATTATGATAAATTTTTAGATACAAGAAAGTTTTGTTTAACTTGTGAGCAAAATAAAGCAGATTTAGGAGAAAAAGATAAAGAGCTTATCAATAGAATAGGCAACAAAATGCAACACCGTAGTGTACTAAGACACTTACACTATACTTTTTATATTGAGGGTATGAGTACTAAAACTTTACTAGCTTTAACTAGACATAAAGTTGGAACAGAATTTTCTATTCAGTCTAGTAGGTTTACTTTAAAAAAAGAATATAAAAAAGGAAAGGTAAATTATACTTACACAGGAAATAAAGATGTTGATACAATACTTGAACAAATTATTGAGTTGGTTGGAGATGCTATTGACACAGGAGCTAGTAATGATGAGTTAAGTATGTTACTTCCACAAGCATATCAATATAATGGTGTTGTAACATTTTCTTTTGAGGCTCTTTATCACTTCTTAGATTTAAGATTAACCAAAGAAGCTCATTTTGATATTAGAAAACTAGCTGTAAAGCTTTATGAAAGCATACCTTTTGAACACCTTTATTTATTTGATGGTGTTAGAGATAAGTATGGAAATTTATTAGATTTTTAGGCTACCTCTTTAGTAGCCTATCCTCTTCTTTTTGTAAAATTGCTCTTATTAATAACACAAAATTTACTACTAATAACAATACATTTCCATAATTTAGTTCATGACCTTTATTGAGATACACAATAATAGGAGTAGCTAAAGATAATAAAAATGTACTATAACTCCTCCTATAAGCCTTAGTTTCTAATGCTATTAATGGTAATAATAAACTAACAAAAATCACAACATCACAAGGAGTTATTTTATTTAACATTTTCTCCACCTCCAAAAACCTTTTTAACTCTTTTAACTAGAAAATCAAACACAGGAACACTATACCAACTTAAATAGAATGCTATAATAAACCAAATAGATTTATCTAACCTATAATCTTGTTGTGTTACTTCAAAATACTTAATAACAAACTCATTACCTACTTTGCTTAATATTAAATACCAAAAAGGAATGCTGAATAAACCTATGACTAATCCTTTTACCAAACTTCCTATTACAATCTTAGTTGTTAAGTCTTCTTCGCTAGTACTTAGTTCATGAACTACACCAAATGCTGACACAATAGCTCCTACACCAGCCAAATATAAAAACCCTGTATCTGTTAAAATTGTAATTTCTGCCAAAACACTTGAAGATGCTACGGCTACACCTGTTGCAATAGTATTATTAATTTCAGTGGTCATACTATTACCTCCAACCATAACTAATCCACTTTCCTAAAGTAACTCCATAGTAGAATACTTTAGCAGTTAATTTTGAAATACCTAATTCAAGTAAAGCTGTGTAAAATACTTTGTCAGCTCTTGTGCGGCGGTTTAGCCAGACTTCTCTGCTTTTAGTTTGCTCATAGAAATTATTAGCTTGACTGCATAGGTAATCATGTAAGATAACAGCAGGTAAATAGTCAGTTTTGTTCGGTGGGTACACGCACCAAAAAGGTCTAGGAATATCTGCTCCATTTGTAGTGTAATCTTTTGGTATAGTATAGGAGTGTTCCCCTACTTTAATCTTGTAATCTCTATTAACCTCTAATCTATTATTAGGTAAAGGTGTAAGAGATAAATCTTTATAAAAATCCATTAAATACCCTTTTTTGGGGCGTTATCGCGGATTTTTTAGGTTATTTTTTAGTGGTAATAAGCTCTAAATCCGCTGTTGTGTAGTCTTTATTTACTAACTTAAAAGTTAATGAGTCTGAATTAAACCTAACATTAAATAATATATCAAAAGGTTCTTCAACATTGTGGTCTTTGGTTGGGGGATTTTCTAAAACCAAAGACAATCCCCCTCCGTCTCTTTGTTGTATATCTTGAATCCAAATAAAGTCTTCGTCCTTTAGTTTAATAGCTAATTTAGTATTAATATTGTGATAAAAACTATTATACCCAAAATCATTTGTTTTAATTACTGAACTATTTGTAGTTACAGGCTCTGTTAGGACACCGTAACATAATTTTGGGTTAAACACAAAACTTTCTTGTCTTCCTTGCACCTCTTTAAAAAATGAGTGTAAAATATATTTCTGTTCTATATTTATAAACTCTAAAGAAACTCTAAAAGCTAGCTGTGTAGGTTTTAGAGTATATAGTTCTTGTTTTTGGTAATCTTTTCCTATTGTTTTATTGTAATGAATATAAGAACTAGATATTTTATTTTCTCTAATTAATACTTCTGGAAATTCTCTAATAACTTCAGCCATTTATAACTCCTGTAATGTTATATTAATTTTAGTAAAGTTCTGTGTAGGGTAATCTACACTAACCGCATCAGTAATTTGCATTATCTTACAAGGCATCACATAATAGTTTAAATCTAAAATTTTAATATTAGATTCTAATGTAATTACTCCATCACTTATTTGAATTACTTTAGAAATAAATCCTGTATCATTTTTATTATAAACTGCCACATATTCTCCTAAAGTAAACAAATCTTCTGTCCCTTGTTGAATGTAAACCTTTTTATAGTTATTTTCATTCGTCTGTTTAACAGACTGTAACAAACTCCACAAAGGTTGAATAGCAGTCAATTTTATATATTTAATTAAATTATCTAAAATAGATAGCAATTTTTGTTTACCTCCAACACTAATTGTAAAAGATGTTTTATATTTACCACCTAACAAGAAATTTTTTCTACTTTCTGTACCATTTAGGCTAGTAAATATTCTGTTATAAAAAAATAAAGTATCTGAATAAGCATTGAAATCAGGCTCTACAAGTACTGACACAGGAGCTAATTTAACTCTTTCTCCTAATATCCTAACAGGTATTTTTAATTTGTTCCCATCTTCATCTTCTAACTCTACATAAATTGTTTCATCAATAAAATCAACACCTACCATTTTTTTAGCAGTTAATTCAATCAAACCTTTTGTTTTAGGTAGCATTTGTAAAGTTAAAACATTATACTCAACTTCAGCACCTTTAGAAATATACACATTTGTAATACTAAAAGTATGGACAGTTGAGTTATATAATTCTAAAATAACTGAAATATCTTCTGTTGATATTATTCCAAAATTAACCTCTAACTGCTTATTATTTCCTGTTCCTATAATATATTGTTGCAAATCAAAATATAAAACATTATTATTTCCAATAGGTTTATTTTGTCTTCCCTCATATTCAAGTTCTGTTGTGCTTATAGTTCTACCTTTATTATCTAAAGCATAAGCCCTTTCTAACTCTTCTATCTCTTTAACAGTGTCTTCTGTAAACACAAAAGGGAGTTTAGCAGGGTATTTACCTGCTCCAAATTCTGTTGCCATTAGAATAAATCCTCTTCTTCTGTCATAATTGTACCCTCAAATTCTCCTGATTTAGGTAAGAAAGGATATGCTAAAAATTCTTTATCAAATTCTTCAAACCTAATTGCTTCAGGAGCTATTGGGTGTCCATCTGGAAATAAATAATGAGATGTGCTTTCCCCTACTAATTTAAATTCATCCCCACTTTCTGCAACAAAAAACTTCATAGGAGTTAAGTAAACACCACCATGTTCATCAACCCAACTGTGAGTCTGTCTATCTATATCTAATTCAACCCTAAATTGATACTCCCCACCAGCTACTTTTTTATAGCTGTACCATTTGTCATCATTAAAATAAAAGAATGCTTTAGTGTCATCTTGTTGTCCTAATAGGTATTGCCCACCACTAACTGCATCGAAATTTCTAGTAACACCTGCAAAGATGCTGGTGTGGTATTTATAGTTAATATTTTTTGTATAATAGTCCCTAAATCCAAATAAATACACATTTAAAAAATCTTGCCCTACATTCATAACTAATAGTCTAGGACTCATAGATGGATTTAACTCTCTACTAAAATTATACCATTGTTTCCAATATGGAAAGTTGTTACCGTCTTGGTCTTTTGGTCTTCCATCTTGGTCATCAAAACTAACACTTGCGTCATAACTATTAAAGACACTAATTTCTATTTGCCAATCAGTCCCATCTTCGGTATTTCTAAAACCTAAAATTAAATCAACTCCTGTTGATGTTGTTGATTTAATTACTTTTAAATTAGAATCATTTACTAAACTATCCCAACCATTATTAACTGCAAAGTCATGAATAGTCCCTAAAATATCTGTTGTCTTTTCCCTTAATGTTTTAAATACATAAGCCATTACATTACCCCCTCTTCATCTAGTTTTATTAAATACAGCTCGTTACTACCACTTCTTATAGAAGAACCCATTGTTACATAAGTTGTTCCTCCATTTGTTAGAGTATCTTCAGGAGCGACTCCTTGTCCATACACCTTTAAGAAATGTTTGCTTGTTCCATAATATACTCTTCTTAATGAGTTTTTGCTAGCACTATTTATAACTTTTTTAGTATAAAACTGAATAGGGTATATTAACGGGTTGTCACTATCTTGTGTAATACTAACACTACTGCTCCATTTACTAATAATAGGAGCTGTGTCAAACTTATAAGTTGTATACATAGTACTATAACTATGGTATCTCCAATAATTAGGAGCAACCCCTATAAATACTGAATTAGGGTTTTTAACCTCTGTAAAAGCAAATAAATCATCTACTTTTTCCCAATCATTATAATAAGTGTAGTAGTGCATACCAAAGTTGGCTTTAAAAGCTTCTGTTTGTGTTAGCATTTGGTCTGCTTTACAATAATAACTAGGGGCTGAAACATTACTATTGTCAGGTTGGTATATTTTGTATGTTAAAGAACTATTTTTAAAGTCTGTATCAAAACTGAACCAGAACTTATCAATTCTATGTTCATAATTTTTAGGAGCTGGACTATAAGGTTTTCCATAGTATCCTACACCTAATCCTGTCATAGTACTAAATAAGTTACTACTAGAAATATATAAACTATCATCAAAACTATTATATACGTTAGTTAATGACATCAAATACATATATGGTTTATCAGTAAATAAATGATAACTTTTGCATTTAATTCTGTCTTGTACTCTACCTAAAGTAATTGCAACATTTTCTGCTAAATACTGTGTTTCAAAATTCTCAATTCCACCTAAATAGTATAAGTCTTTGTCTTTTTTATAAAATCTATTTTGATGTTCCTGTACTGACTCATTTAATGATAAAACACTTGCAAGATTCGGATAAGTCCCTGCTTGTGGTTTATTTTGCATATAGTTATCAACATCTGCTTGAGTCCAATACTCATCTAAAGTAAATGTATCCCCATACTCTGCTGTTGTAAGTTTTGATAAATAATGATATAACCCTTTTACATACCCATTATCAGTCGCACTATAAACATTTTCACCATTAATATACACATCAATATTTCCATTTGTCCTGTCAGTACATACAACATAAGTAATATAATCAGACGTATCTATACTATCTGGTAAAACTTCATTTTTAGCTATTGCTCTATCATTATCAGGAATATAATCATAAAAAGTGTTATCAACTTTATCAGCATATACTCCTGTTTTTGTCCCTGCGTTATACACCTTATTTTTTCTTAAAAAATTTACAGCGTATTTGATATTATTAGTGGTGTTGTATAAACTCACCTCAATAAACCAACGACCTTTAAACTCTCCTATACTAAAGTGACTTCTAGTTCCGCGTGAAGAAGTGTAGGCATCGGCACTATAAAACCATAAACTATGGTCTGGTCTAATATTTACCACAGTGGTTCTCACTTCTGGGATATTATCTATAAATTGACTATCTTCTAATAAATCAGTTAATAGAATATAATTAGCTTGTACATAGTTACTATCTGTACCGTAACCACTTTTTGTTGTATTACTAGTCATAGGTTTGTATAGCCCTGTAATTAAAATACTATCACTATTAGTACTAAATCCTCTATCTTTTCCTAAATATGCTGTGTGGTACCTCATAATAGTTTGTCTAGGTTTATTGTTATATACAACAACTCCTCTGCTTCTTAGTTTGGCTAAGTAAGAAGGTTCAATAGGAACTAGAGGGGTTGTTGTAGTGTTTTTAACTTCAAAACTTATAATATCACCCTCTTGCCATTCATTGCTACCCTCTATAATGAGAAACTTTACTTCTCCATTATCATAAGGTTCTCCAACTGTTGCATCATCTGTTTGCCCACTAATACTCCCCTCAACTTCAAACTTACTTGTATCACTTTTACAAGTCAAAGTCCATGTTTGTGGAGTTACTTGATTACCACTTTTATCAATACCTATTGCACTACCATTTCCATTTCCTGTTACACTATATGCTGTAACAACAATTTGGTGAGTTATTGCTATATCAATCTGGTCAAGCATATCTGGAGCTGATATATTTCTTCCAACTATATACGCCATTTCATTACCTTTTTGGCTCGCTATCGCAGATTTTTTAGGAATTTTCCTTGTTTAAGATTTATTTAAGTTTATTGTGTTATAATTTTAGTAGAGGTTGTAAATAATACAACCAAATACTTAAAAAAAGGAGATACAAATGAACTTAATTGTATTAATAGGAACAATAGGAGTAGTGGTTGTTTTAGCAATCATTGTGGGTGTTTTTTTATTCGCTGTTTTAGGAGTTGTAGGGGCGACTGATGTAGCAACAGGTGGAGCTGTATCAAGTATTTTTTCATTAATTCATGGAATACTAATTTTTATTGGTTTAGCTGTTTTATTTGTAGTATTTGTTTCAACAACTATAATAGTTACTCATTATATCCACCTTTTTTCTTATATAGTAGCTTACTTCTTAACTAATGAAGAAGAAGCTTTACAAGAGGTTTTAAATGAACTAAAACAAACTAATAAAATTGCAATGGAAGCACTAGAAGAGACTAAGTAGGAGGCTTATTCAGCTCCTACAATGTTCTTAATAATTCTTGTACCCTCTCTACTTGTTAAATACTGTGCAAATACTTGAGGGTCTATTGTATTAATAATCACAATCTCACTTTCACCAGAACTTACATTACTACTTTTACCACTCTTAACTTTATTTACATCATCTCTACTTAGAACATACTCACCTTTTTGTAAAATAGCAGGTATCTCATCATCTTTTAATCCACCCATTTTAACATTAGCTGTATCTCTATCAACATAACCACCTGTATGGTATCTAGGAGGTTGCTGTGCTTTTATTGCCGCAACCTGTGCCATACCTTTTGCAATTATCAAACCCGCAACTGCTAAATTCATTGGGTAAGGTAACATAGGGTTTGCTAAGGCTTGACTAGCTCCCGCATAAGTGTTGATAATAGCTTCACCAACTCTTAATAATTTCAAAAACTCAAACATTCTTTTACTTTTAATGTATCCATCTTGCATCAACCCACTTATAATTCCATCTACTTGTTGGATAGTAAATTTTGCTAATGCTAACTTAGTCTCAAATTGTGCTTGTGCTAAACTAGCTTTCTGTTCTGCTGTTACTCTAGTTAATTCTAACTCTAACTTGTTTAGTTTCTTTTCAGCCTCTAAACCTTTTAATAAGCCCCTTTCTTTTTCATAGTTTATTTCTTCCATTTTAAGTTTAATAATATTTCTAATGTCATCATAATGTTTAGCTATAACATCTGGACTTTCCATATCCTGTTTCATTATTCCACCATACCCACTAGAAATTCCAAAAGTAGTTTCTAATAAGTGTCCTTGTTGAATAGGACTATAACTTCTTTGAATTTCTTTCTCTTTTTTCTCAATAGTGCTTCTACGCAATTCAATAATCAACTCATCAAGCTTACTTCCTCCGCCTAACTCTTTAGCTTTTTCAATATACTGTTTAAACTCTTGCATAGTATCCATAAAAATTGTGCTTTGGTTTTTATTTTCAGCTATTACTTTTTGGATACTCATAGTAAACTCTTGTAGCTCTTTTATTCTCTCCTCTTCTTTTTTCATTAAAGCTAGTTTTTTCTTCAACTCTTTTTCAGCACTCTTTTCAGCTTTTTTACTAGCTTTACTAATAGACTTGCTAGATATTTTACTAGCTTTTTTAATAGACTTGCTAGCTTTACTAAACTCTTTACCATACTTTTTAGCATATTTTTCAATATCTTTAAAGAATTTGTTTAAACCTTTTAAGTTACTTTTACTAGAGTTTGCTTTTTGGATTAAGCTTACATCTCTTCTACTTAAAACAACTTCTCCTGTTTGTAATACAGCTACTCTTTCATCACTTCCTACAACACCACCTGTATGGTATTTTTTGACCTCATTAGTTACTTTTAAGTCTGTTTTAACTTCTCCTGATTTAGTTTTAGCACTAGATGCTGTTACAGATGTTGAAACATCTGGCACTTTAATAGTAGGTGTAATAACTAGACTATTAATTTCATTCAGCTTTTTCTTTAGTAACTCTGTTTTACTAATACCTTTTTGAATAGCTGTTTCAAGAACTTTTCCGACTCTTTGAAACTTCTCCCCACTTTTAATAGTAGCTAATAACTCTTCTTTAAATTTAGCAGTCAAGCCTGTATTATGTTTTATCATTTCTGCTAAAGTCTTTTGAGGTAGTTTCAAATCACCATACTTTTCTTTTAATTCACTAAACTTAGCTTTTAGTTTTTCTGCTTCACCTCCTGCTTTAGCTAATTTAGTTTTTAGGTCAGCAGGAACTTTATTAAACTTATTCAAAACTTTATCAAGATTATCTCCAACATTCATAAACTCTTGATTACTTCTATCAGCAACACTTTTTAACTCATTTAATTTATTATAGGTCTCCCCTGTTAATTGGTTAGCTTTCTCATTTAAAATATTCTCTAACTCAACTTTCTTTTGTTGCATTTCTAAAGCAATTTTTTTGTACTCTTTCAATCTTTCAGCTGGGTCAGCAATTTTATCAATATTTACTACCCTACCTTGTAAAGACTGCATAGTTGTTATAATATCTTGCACCTTAGCTTTAGTTTGTGTGTCTAATCTACTTAAATCTAAGCCATCAAGCACTAACTCAAGGTTATGCTTTAATTGTTTTGCAAAGTTAAATAACTCAACACTACCATTTTGGAATAATTGTGTTGCTCTTACCTGTAATGTTTTAAAATGCTCCTCTAATTTAGCATCACTCAAATCTTTCATCAACCCTTTTAAGTTTCCTGCAAAACTAACAAAAGAAGTTACATCATCTTTACTTAATACTTTAGTAACTGCCCCATTTGCTACAATAGCAGCTTGTTGAACATCATTTAGACTCTGTTTCAGTTCCGCTAAGTATCTTTTATTATTTGCAATAGCTAAATCAATAGCATTAGCCGCTGTTGTTTGTCCTTTACTTAGGTACTCCTCTTTTACTTTTGTTAAGTTCTCAATAGTTTGCTTAATCTCTTCTAATTGTTTTAATTGTTGCTCTTTTTTAAGTTCTAACTCATACCCCACAACAATTTTATTGTGTTGTTTAAACTCTTCTTGATACTTCATAATCTGTGCTTGTATTTTTTTCTTCAAAGCGGGGTCATCTGTTATCTCTAGCTCTGCTTGTTTTATTTTAATTTTGTCTTGTATCTCACTCATTTTCTCTCTAGCTTGTTGAACTTGAATTAACTTTCTTTCTGCTTCAGCTTTTTTCTGTAATGCTTTAATCTCTAAATCAACATTAGCAATTTTCTTAAGTATCTCTTCTTTTTCTGCTCCTGTGGCGTTTTTAGCTTTTTTCATTAATTCAATAATCTTACTTCTTTTTAATGCAACTTGTTTTTCAGTTTCTGCTAATCTCTCTTGTGCTGTTTTTAGTTTATCAGTTTCACTAGCATATTTTTCAGTCTCTTCTGAAGCACCACTTAAACTGCCTACTAGCCAGCTTATACCTTGTTCTATGCCTAATCCTACTAACCATGTAATAGGATTTAACATTCTTAGTTTTCTGAATAACCCTAACATAGATGCAAAAGCTCCTTTTAGTTTGTCCATACTCCCTAACATTTTACGAGGAGCTTTTACAAATGCTGAAACAGCATTTCCACTTTGAATACTAAAGTTTGATAAAGCCATAGTTGATGCTATTACAGCTGTTTTTAAAGCTTTGAACCCACCAACTAAAATAGGAATACTTTTAATAGCCGCTAAACTTCCTAATACTATACTTAAAGATTTTACATTATCAACTATTGAAGCACTATTTTCTTTAATCCATTCCATACCACTTTTCATTAAATCTAAAGCACTTTTTAAAGTCGGCTCAAAATCTTTCATAATACTAACAAAAGCCATACCAGCTGTATTTTTCAACTGCTCCCATTTCTGAATATAGCTTTCTGCCATTACATCTGCTTTTTCTAACTCATCATCAACACCATTTTTCAAAATCTTTAAATGCGTCATAATAGCATCTGCATTGTTTCTCATTAGGTTTACTACTTGTGAACTTAATACATTCATACCAGAAGTAGCTTCTAAGAAATCTACTTTAGACATTTCTTTAAGTCTTTTAATTAGCCTAACAAGAGCCTTATCAGCTACTTCTCCACCTTTTGCAAACTCCATTGCTAGTAACTTCTGGTCTAGTCCTAATTTCTTAAAGAAGTTCTTAATTTTAGGTGAACTATCCTTTAACATAATACCAAATCTTCTAATTTGTGTACCTATTGTACTAGCATTAACACCCGCATTACTAAAAGATACTGCCATAGCATTTACTGCTTCCATTGTAATACCACTAGCTTTTGCAGTTGCTAAAGCATAGTTTGCAAATGTTCCTATATCTTGTACACTCAATCTTGAAGCATTTGCTGTATACGCTAATTGGTTAGCAAAATCTTTTAAAGTTTTACCTGTATCTTTAAAAGTTTGATTATAAGAAATCAAAGCACTGCTTGAAGTGGCAATACTGTCTCCTGTTAATTTAGCTAGCTTAACAACATATTCAGTACCTTTAGCAATGTCTTTGTAATCTAAACCTGCACGAGCTAATTCCATTCCTGCTTCATTGATTTCTTTCAGCTCTCCACCAAATCTTGCTCCAATCCCTGCTAATTGTTTTTCTAAGAATTTAGCACTCACAGCAGATTGGTCTAAAACTGCTTGAAACTGTTTAGTAGCCTTATCAAGCTCTACCATATACCCTACACCCATTTTAAAAACTTCAATCACTTTATAGAATGATGTATATAACCCAAAATAGGTTGCACCTGTCTTAATCTGGTTTGTAAAGTACTTAAAAGAGTCATAACCTGATATCTGTGCTTTTATTTCACTTAACTGCATTTTAGTTTTATGTAACGCACTATTCACACTTTTTATTCTATTAACATCATTCTTGCTTACTATTGTAACATCACTTGTTTTTAATGCTTTATTAACTTTTTGTTGTACTCTATTTAAATCTTCATATTCTTTTTTTAGTTTTTCAACTTCTGCTTCAGCTTTTTTTAAAGCTTCTGGGTTAGCTGTTCTTCTTTTACTTTCAATAAGTCTTGATAAAGCTTGTATCTCTCTTTCATACTGCTTCAACAATCTATCATTTATTTTTTCAATCTTTGCTAATGAGTCTAATTCTTTTAAATCTTTCTGATTTAACGAAGTTTTTATTTTCCCTATCTTTTCATTTTGTTTGATGATTTTAGAATACATATCTAAAATTTTATTACTATTAGAACTTGGAATATTAACATTTTTAAGCTCTTCTAACTTTTCAATAGGCATTTTCTTAACTATGCTATTAAACTCTTTTACACTTTTAACAGCACCCTCTAAGTTTTCAGATAATCCATTTAGTTTCATAGAAAATAACCCTCTCTTAGCAGGGTCTGTTCCAATCTCTTTTTCAGCCCTTTTAAGTTCGTCTAGTCTAGCTTTGTATTTATCAATAGACTTATCTAAAGATTTAATAGCTTTGTCATCAGGACTAAACCCACTTTGTAACAGCCTCTTTTTTTGTTCTCTTAAAGCTCTTATGTTTTTGTATAATGAGTTAAACACTTTTTTATTCTTTTGTAGGAAGTCATCTAATTCTACTTTCATTTTCTTAATTTGATGTGCTAATTCTTCAGTTTTTTTAAGGAGCTTTTTAGGGTCTGTTTCATTTAGCTTACTAAACTCCTCTAATAAACCAAAAACTTCTCTTTTAGCTTGTGTTGTTTTAAAATTTTTTACTACATCTTGAATTTGTTTTAACTTTCTAAAAGCTTTTTCAGCATTTGAAACATCTACTTCTAGTTTAATTTTATCAAGTCCTGTTTTAGCTCCTTTAGCTTTCTCAAATAAGTCTTTAGTAACTCTTTGTTTAACTCCATTCATTAATAAGCCTGCATCAGCTCCTAAATCAATCTTTTTAATTCTATTAATAAGCTTTTGAGTCTTCTCTAGTTTAGTGTTAATAGCATCTAAAGCTTTAACAGCTTTTGGATTATCAATTTTAGCAATAGCTTTATCAATCTCTTTAGAAAGCTTTTTAAACTCTTCTTCCGTTATATAACCTGTATTTTTAAGCTCTAACACTTTCTTTTTAAGTTCACCTGTTTTACCTGTAAAGCCTCTTGTAATGTTGCTGTTAATAGCTTCCATTCTATTCTTAATAGTTTGGTATTGCATATTAAACTTAGACAGGTCTGCTAAAGCCTTGTTCAGAACTGATGGATTAACAGGTTGGTTGTTTGCAAAGCTATCTGCTATATGTTGGTTTAGCTTATTTTGAGTGCTTTGTATTTTTCTTTGTAGAGTAATAGCCTCTGCTTCCATTTTTTTAATAATGTTTTGAAAAGGTGTATCACTCAACTTAACATTTTTAAACATTTTCATCAAGTCTTGAGTAACTTTAAAGACTTCTTTCTCAATCTTAGATAAACCTCTTTGAGAAAAATCAATAACAAATTCTGCACTAAACTTTTTCATTCCTATCCTTTATTAGCTTCTTTTCTTGCTCGTGTTGTCGTGATTTTTAGGTTTGTTAGCGATTGGTATTTTAAATAAATAAGAGGATAAAAGTGAAAGATAGTATATTTATTAATAGAGTTAAGAGGCACTTTACTCTTAACTTAAGCAGAACTGAATCGGATACGTCACGGAGCTTTAACAGTGCTGAATCAGATGCTGGAATAGATAATGAATCGGATACGTCACGGAGCTTTAACAGTGTTGAATCAGATATTGAAACAATTATGAACCAGAACCTTAACAGTGCTGAATCAGATGCTGAAACAATTCTATATATAGAGTATAAGATTTTGTCTTACAACCAATTAGAGTACCTCAATCAGTTTCCTAAACAACAGATGACAAAGTTAGGACATTACAAAACTTTACAAGAGGCTGAAGTAGAGATTGAAACATTAACTGAAACAGTTCCTTTAGAAGAGTTACCATACAATTTAATAGAAAAAATAGCAGTCAAAATTATAGAAGAGTCAGAAGTTTTTGAAGACACTTATCAAGCTCTCTTAGATAGTTATGAACTGTCAAAATTCACTCAAGGCTCTGACACATGGGATTGTGAAGTGTGTAAATCTAAGGGGCTTGATAAGTACCGCAACTGTGCTTTGTTAGGTAATAATAAGAAAGGTAGTAAAGGGTATCAAGAAGATTTTACTGTTAGGATAGGGAAAAGAATACTGCGTGAGTGTCCTATTAATTTGATTGATAAAGATATAATAGAGATTGCATATGAGGCTTATTCAATGTATGATAAAGGGTTGTTACCTTGTGATGGTGGATTGTATGACCAAACAAGAGCTTTTGTAGTGTTTAGTAGGTTTATTGATAATGAGATTGAGAAAGAAAAACTGAAAGAGATGAAGAAACAGAACCGCTCCAAATCTGGATAGGCTACTGCTGAAGTGCTGGGTAAGACTCCGTGTCGGGGCTGGGTAGGCTACTGCTAAAGTGCTGGATAGGGGGCTGTGTCAGTGCTGGGTAGGCTACTGCTGAAGTGCTGGGTAAGACTCCGTGTAAGACTCCGTGTAAGACTCCGTGTAAGACTCCGTGTCAGTGCTGTGTCAGTGCTGGGTAAGACTCCGTGTAAGACTCCGTGTCTTTAGGAAATATGTCAGGTTTTTACAGATGCTGGAAAAGTCCCGTGCGAGTATTTGAGTAACTCCGCCCTACCAACACAAAAACTCACCTTTTCAACCCCCCCCCTACCTTGACATAAATTGACTCAATAAAATATCCAGCCCCCTACACTCAACTTAATCAGCCCCCTATCCAGCAGCCGCACCAGCAGCCGCACCAGCGTTGACACAGCACGGCTAAAGAAACTGATTA
>Ga0256835_1000101_pt1 | contig 67752 bp, 60 predicted proteins | sample PIR30metaG_FD_185972 | JGI IMG/M metagenome (GOLD analysis project Ga0256835, IMG submission 185972) | Hydrothermal vent microbial communities from East Pacific Rise, Pacific Ocean - PIR-30 | ecosystem: Environmental > Aquatic > Marine > Hydrothermal vents | place: Pacific Ocean: East Pacific...
AAGTTGTTTACTTGCGGAATGATTTTGGTATCCACCGGTTGTGTTTGATACCTGTCAAAATAAATGACTTGCATTCCTGCATTTCTAGCTCCCAGAATATCACTTTTGAAATTATCTCCGATCATCATACTTTTATGAGGAAAGGTAGCCGCTTTTTGTAAAGCATAAGAAAACACTTCGGGATGTGGTTTTTGTTTCCCGATTTCTTCCGAGGAAATAATTTGATCAAAATAATCTGTTAAACCGGCATTGCGTATTTTTCCTTCTTGAATTTCCATAAATCCGTTAGTCAAAATATGTAAGCGGTATTTGTCTTTGAGATATTCGAGGATTTCTATACTTCCCTCTATCAGACTGCTTTCTTCTTTTAAAAATTGAAGGTAATCACTGGCAAAATTTTCGATAAAATTATCATTGGTTTCAATATGTAATGCGTCAAAAGTGTCTTTTAATCTGCCGTATTTCACTTCTGTTTTTGTTTTTAATCCCCGGGAATAGTCATCCCAATAAGCATGATTTATAGGCTTATATACGTCACAGAAATCATTGATATTTAAAGGAATTTGATTTTTTTTCAACAATTTTTCAAAAGCCGATTTCGAATTGGCATCAAAATCCCAAAGTGTATGATCCAAATCAAAAAATATATCTGTTATTTTATTATATATCATTTTTTACAGTGTTTAAAGGACTAAAATGTTTAATGGTTTCGATATAGATTTTATTCCATTCTTTCCAGTAAGGAAGATCGGTCAATATAAAATTATGAAAAACCGGGTGGAAATTCCCTCCGTATTTTCTGATTTGTTCCCCTTGATCGATTAATATTTCCAAGGCTTTTTCAGGTTTTAATTTATAAAGATAGCGTAGCATTATATCCGAAATAACCGTTGGATGAACTAATAACGAAGTTTGGGTTTCATTTTCGATATCATAAAAATAAAAAGGAATGGATGTTCCCGCTCTATATCCGATTTTAGCATTATATCCCATGGAATAATCTTTTGTCAAACCGGCTTCTATATAATGCTGATAAGTATCGGGAATTTTTATTCTGTTAAAATGTGCACGGACTTTGACAATGGGTTTATGAATAATTTTTTCAAGGAAATTTACCTCTTCCAATATGTTTTCTTCATTTTCCATCGCATAATAGGAGGTTAAAATTCCCACATCGGCATAATCGGCCAGATATTTCAATTGGGTTTGATATACCTTATTATTTCTGGATATGTTGTGATCAAAAAGAGAATAGGGGGCCAGAAGATGAAAAAAAGTCAAAGGATGATTGTATTTTTTTTTCAATTGAAGGATAAAATCAAAAGTATCATACGGATCCTTTTTATTTCCCCAAAACACTTGTTGACGCAACCAAAAAAGACGCAGTTTCAGGCTGAATAAATCACGTAATCCTCCAAATAAATGACGTAGAAAGGCTTTATGTTTATATAATCTCGCCATACTAACATTAATCAGCGGTTCAAAATAAAAACGGCGTTTTTCAAAAATTAAATCGGGAAAACGTTCTTGTAAACTCTTTTTGAAAGCTTCCGTCCATATTTCTATAATAGGTTGATTAAGAATGCCTTGCAGACTTAATATGCTATCCTTATGAAAATACCTGTCGTGTTTGTCTTTTCTATGCGGGATGTATTCTTCATAACGGGATAACAAATAAAAAGAAGCGGAAAATATATCAAAAGGCAAATCCGAATCGGAAGTTTGAAAAAAAATTGGAATATCATTCCAAAAACTAAATTGGATAAATTGATGTTTAATGCCTTGCTGGAAGAGAATGGGGTGGGGAGTAATATGGAATTCATTCCCCAAGGCTTTGGGAGAATAAGAAAATTTAGGCCCGTTATAAGCGATGAACTCTTCAATCTTAGTGGTAAATTTTACTTCTTTTTGAAGAATGTTGTTAAAGAGATGCCTAAATATATAATTGACACGTCCCGAAATTTTATGTGTATAGACCAATATCATAGAGAGCAAAAATAAGAAAAAACCATATAGTTTAACGATTTGTTAAGGAAGAATAAACCGAATATTTTGTAATTTTGAATACCTTAAATAAAACTCATATGAATAAAATTGCTCTCATTACCGGTGCAACCAGTGGAATAGGTAAATCCACTGCCTATAAATTTGCAGAAAACAACTATAACCTTATCTTAACAGGAAGGAGAAAAGAACGTTTGGAACAAATTGCTCAAGATCTTCAAAATTCTTACGGTATCCAAGTATTTCCTTTGGTTTTTGATATTCGTAATTTTGAAGAAGTTAAAAATGCCGTAGAATCTCTTCCCCAGGAATGGAAACAAATAGATGTATTAGTCAATAATGCCGGTTTAGCTGCGGGATTGGAAACCATTCAAGAAGGAAGTTTGGACAATTGGGAGCGTATGATTGATACCAATGTCAAAGGATTACTATATATTTCCAAAATGATTATGCCATTGATGATTAATCGCAATAAGGGACACATTATTAATATAGGTTCTATCGCCGGGAAAGAGGTATATCCGAAAGGGAATGTTTATTGTGCAACCAAACACGCGGTTGATGCGTTGACAAAAGCCATGCGTATCGATTTATTGCCTCATAATATAAAGGTAACACAAATAGCGCCCGGTGCTGTGGAAACAGAATTTTCAATTGTTCGCTTGGGAGATGAGGAAGCTGCCAAAAAAGTATATGAAGGATATGAACCTTTGCATCCCGAAGATATTGCTGAGGTCTGTTATTATGTGACTACCTTGCCTAAACATGTCAATATCAATGATTTACTAATTATGCCTACCGCGCAAGCCAATGCTACACAATTTCATAAAGTATAAAAAAGAAGAAAAAGAAATTTTAGTTACAAAAGAATAATTTTTTACTTATTTTTGCGCAACTCATAAAACAAAATCACATGGCGGTAAAGCTAAAAGGAGATATCGATTTGAAAACGGCTCCTTCAATCATGCAAAAAGCTTTGAAGATTAATCTTAATCAAAATATATACGGAACTTTTTCTGAAATCGGGGCAGGGCAGGAAACGGCAAGAAATTTTTTTAGAGCGGGAGCCTCTTCCGGAACCATTGCCAAAGCCATGTCGGCCTACTCCAAAGAATTTAGTGACTCCATTTACGGAAGAGAAAATGACGGTCGTTATGTGACCAAACCCCGTTTGCTCAAAATGCTCAAACATGAAACGGATTTGATGGAAGAGCGTTTGGATCGCAGCCAAACCCCCGATCGTATTTATTTTTCTTATGCCAATACGGTTTCGACTATTGATTTCTCAAAGAAAAATAAAGGTCACGGATGGGTGGGAATTCGTTTTCAAATGAGCCCGCTCGAAGAATACAATCAAATAATTTTACACATTCGTTTTCACGAAAACGATTCAAAACACCAGCAAATCACCTTGGGAAAACTTGGGGTGAATTTGATTTACGGAGCCTTTTATCATCATGATGATCCCAGGGAATTATTGATTTCTCTTTATGATCATATCGACAAAGACAAAATTGAAATCGATATGATTAATTTCTCGGGACCACGTTTTGCTTTTGTCGATAACCGGTTAATGAGTTTATTGTTGGTAAAAAACGGATTTACGGATGCCGTGATGTTTGGACCTGACGGTTTTAATATTTTGCCGGCCGATGAATTATACAAAAAAAATATATTGGCTTTACGGGGGAGTTTCAGACCTGTGACTAGATTAGCCATGGATATGCTCACCAAAGGAAAAGAAAAGTTCTTGGAAAACAATGATGTCGATCCTGACAAAGAAGAAATAATTTTTGAAATGACTCTTGATAACCTTACTCAGGAAGGAGATATCAACGAGAAAGACTTTTTGGATAGGGTGAATTTGTTGAGCTCTCTGGGGCAATATGTAATGGTGAGTAATTTCCGTGAATATTATCGATTGGTAGAATATTTTGCACGTTTTACCAAAGAAAAAATGGGATTGATAATCGGAGCCAACCATTTGATGAAGCTGTTTGATGCCAATTATTATAAACATTTGTCCGGGGGAATTATGGAAGCTATGGGTAAGATGTTTGAAAAGAATCTTAAACTATATATCTATCCTTATGTAGAGAAAGGTTCGGAAAAAATTATGTGCAGCAAAAATATCGAAATCCCGGAAGACCAAAATTTACTTTTTGAATATCTCGATAAAAAAAATAAATTTATCGATATTGAAAATTACGAGAAAAAATTATTACGCACTTATACAAGAGATTTAATCAAACAAATTCAAAGAGGAGATGCCGGATGGGAAAAATTAGTGCCGGAGGGAATAGATGATTTGATTAAAAAACAAAATTTATTCGGATATAAAAAATTAAGGGACCAATAATGAAACAATTTAAATTAATATTACCGGAGTATTCGCGAGGTTTTCATCTTATCACGGATCTCATCGATAAAGAATTAGGAAAACATTATCCTAAAACAGGGCTGCTCCATTTATTTATTCAACACACCTCTGCCAGTATCATGATCAATGAAAATTTTGATCCCAGTGTTCGTGTGGATTTAGAGAGTTCTTTTAATGACATTGTGAAAGAAAACCAGGAATATTATACTCATACCACCGAGGGTAGTGATGATATGCCGGCACATATAAAAGCGGCTATGATTGGTACGGAATTAACCATTCCCATCACCGAAGGAAAACTTAATCTAGGACAATGGCAAGGAATCTTTCTCTGTGAATTTCGTAACAGGGGAGGAAACCGTAAAATTATTGCCACTATAATGGAGTAATATTATTTTGTTCTCGGTTTCAAAATTTTATAAGTATCATCATCATAAACAAAAACGATTGAATTTAAATCATCCTGTTTACTTTTGTAAACAGGATGATTAATTCTATTTGGGGTCGAGGTTTCATTTTCGGAAGAATAAGTATTGTTTTGAGTGGTAGCTTTATTCATCTTATTTGGAACAGGTTCCATTGTCTCGATTTGATCCGTATTTTCAAAGGGGTTTCCCTCCCCGGTAACAAACCAGTCCAGATTTAGTTCGGGAAAAGCATTTTTTAATTTTAAAAGAAAGTCAAAAGAGGGTTTATTCCTCCCTGACATAATGTGAGATATACTACTTTTTTGAATTTGGATTAAATTAGCCAATTGAGAAGCAGTAAGGTTTTTAGTTTCCAAAAGCCAACTCAACCTGGCAGCAATATCTTTTGACATAGTTTACAGGTTTACATAATACAAATGTAGAATTATTACTCATTTTTTACAAATATCCACCCATAATTTTTTTATTTTTTTTCAATTGGGAAAAATATATGAATGATAATTTTCTAGTTGTAATGAAATATTGCATTTTTCTCAATTACCGTTACTTCAATAAAAAGCTATAAAGTCCTGATTTGAAGTATTTTAGTTGCAATCAATAAATAAATTTTATAATGACAATTTCAATAAAAACACAGGTTAATTTTTTTTTGAATATGATAAAATTTCATTTATAAAAAAATATTAAAGGCACTAAATTGGATATTTGATAAATTAAATAGAACAAAATTAAGGATAATTAAAATTGTTTTTTTATATTTGCATCAGAATCACATAAAACTATAATAAGATGGCAAAATTTAATTTAGATGAAGTAGATTTGCAGATTCTTGACATGTTAATTGAAAATGCAAGAACTCCATTCACAGAAATTGCAAAGAAATTACTCATTTCCGCGGGTACAGTACACGTGAGAGTAAGAAAAATGGAAGAAGCCGGAATCATTAACGGTTCTACCTTAATCCTTGATTATGATAAATTAGGTTATTCCTTTATCGCGTATATAGGAATCTATTTATCAAAAACTTCTCAAACCCGTTTTGTTTTAAACAGGTTAGAGGATATTCCTTATGTAACTGAAGCTCATATTACTACCGGAAAATTCAATATTTTCTGCAAAATTAGAGCAAAGGATACACAACATGCCAAAGAAATTATCTTTAAAATAGATGATATCGACGGTATTATCAGAACGGAAACGATGATTTCTTTAGAAGAAAGCATCAACGATAAGAAAAGATTAATGCATACAATTCTTAAAGAATTAGTATAATACAGTTATTTTCTAACATCGATTAAAAAAAGACAGATCAAGAAAATCTGTCTTTTTTATATCTTTTTTTAATAATTGGCGGTAGGAGTATAGCTTTTAAGAAAGTAAAAAATGAAAAGCTTCATCTATTTGCCGTGTGGTCAGTCTTTGATCCCAAACAGGTTTACCGGGTTTTTCCAGCAAAACAAATAAAACTTCACCGGAAACATTCTTTTTATCATGTTTTAAATATGAAAGAATTTGTTTTACATCCTGCTTGTCCCATTTAGGCACCGGATAAGTTTGTAAAAGTTCATTTTTTAAGCCGTTTACAAAAGTAAACTCTAAATTGAATTTAAGATGAGATAAATAGGAGGCTAAAATCATTCCCAAAGCTACGGAATGTCCATGACTAAGAGGAAGGTCTTTTTCATAAGAATAACTTTCTATGGCATGTCCCAAAGTATGTCCGAAATTCAATATCTTTCTTAATCCCTTTTCCTTGGGGTCTTTCGTAACAATATTATGTTTGATTTTGACAGATTTTTTGATTAAGTCAATTATAGAATCGGAATGAGGAGTAGAATGGATTAACTCATTATAATAATTCATATCGGCAATCAAACCGTGCTTGAGCATTTCAGCATATCCCGATAAATACTCATCTTCCGGCAAAGTTGCCAAATATCTATTATCAATTAAGATTTTTTCCGGTGGAACAATTACCCCGATTTGGTTTTTTGCTCCTGCCAAATTAACGCCGTTTTTACCTCCTATGGAAGCATCTACCATCCCCAATAAAGTAGTAGGAATATGAATAAAAGGAATGCCTCTTTTAAAAATTGAGGCGACGAAGCCTCCTGTATCCGTGACAATTCCTCCGCCCAAATTAAGCACTAAACTTTTCCGGTCCAATCCGGCATCCATCATATCAATTAAAAGTTTTTGAACGCTTTCTAAGGTTTTATTCTCTTCTCCCGGTGGAATTGTCAAGGATATAGGCTCTGTTTTTAATTCGTTTTTTAAAATAGTATAACAATATTTATGGGTATTTTCATCATCAATGATTAAAATCCGGGAAGGAGAATAATCTTCAATCCATTGATTTAATTCAATATACGCATTCTTTCCGAAATGATACATAAAGCTTATTTTAGGGCTTAAAAATACTAATAAAAGTCATATTTTAATCATCTAAACTTTATATTTTTGAAAAAAAAAGAATAATGGACAAAACAATCTTTGACAATACCGAAGTCGCATTTTCATTGAAAAGTGATGCGGAACTCGAAAAAGCCTATTGGCTGTTTAAAATGATTCAAAACGAATCATTGGTAAAACTTGGAACCGGGGTGACAAAATTTGCATTGAAACATCATTTTCCCATCGAAGGATTAATCAGGACCACCGTATTTGATCATTTTTGTGGAGGAGTGACAGAAGAGGACACCTTGGATTTGGTTGATAAATTATATAGTAAAGGAGTTTATTCGATTTTGGATTATTCCGTAGAAGGGGCTGAAAATGAAGAGAGTTTTAATCGTGCATATGAAAAAACATCGGAATTAATTGATTTTGCCAAAAACCGGAAAGAAATGCCTTTTGCCGTTTTCAAGCCTACGGGTTTGGGAAGATTTGAAATTTATGAAAAGGTTTCCTCTGGTGCCGACTTAACTCCCGAAGAAGAACAAGAATGGCAAAGAGTGGTGGAACGCTATGATCGATTGGCTAAAAAAGCAAAAGAAAACGATGTGCCTTTAATGATCGATGCCGAAGAAACCTGGATGCAAAAAGCGGCCGATGATCTCGTTGAAAAAATGATGGAAAAATACAATACGGAAAAACCTATTGTTTTTAATACATTACAATTGTATCGTAAAGACCGATTGCCTTATTTAAAAGAATTGTATAAAAGAGCCAAAGAAAAAGGATTCAAAATCGGAATGAAATTGGTACGCGGTGCTTATATGGAGAAAGAACGGGAACGGGCAGAAAAAATGGGTTATGAAGATCCTATTTGGGAAACCAAAGAACTTACCGACAAAAATTTTAACGACACATTAACTTATATGATGGAGCATTTGGACGATATGAGTATTTATTCGGGATCACATAATGAAGAATCGGCTTATCATTTAATGAAATTGATTGAGCAAAAAGGGATTGAGCGAAATGACCCGAGAGTATGGTTCGGACAATTATTGGGAATGAGTGATCATATCACCTTTAATTTAGCCAAAGAAGGTTATAATACGAGTAAATATATTCCTTTCGGACCGGTAAAAGATGTGATGCCTTATCTGATTCGCAGGGCAGAAGAAAACACTTCCGTAGCCGGACAAACCAGTCGTGAATTGGAATTATTGAGCAAAGAAAAGAAAAGAAGGAAATTATAATTCCTTCATTTATTATATATCAATCCATGCGGTTTACATTTGTGAATACAAATGTAAACCGTTTCTTTTATACTTCAATTTCCAAACCGTCATATCCTAATTCTACATTATCGGGTAATTGCGGATTAATTTCTGAATGCAATCCCATATAATGACTGATATGAATTAAAATGGCACGCTTAGGTTTTAATTCATCTATAAGAGCCAGACTTTCCTCTAAATTCAAGTGCATTTTATGTTTTTTGCGATGTAATGAATTGATAATGAGTAAATCCAAATTATTTATTAATTCTTTAGTTTTAGGAGGTAAACTTTTAGCATCTGTTATGTAGGCCATTTTATCTATTTTGTATCCATAAATATCCAAGGGCCCATGTTTTACTAATAAAGGGATAATTTCTTTTCCTCCTATAAAATAACTCCTATATGCTTTCGGTGAAAAAGGAAGGACTTGAGGGGCTCCGGGGTATCGGTTTACATTTGTAAATATATATTCGTAGCGTTTTTTTAAGTCTTCAATTACTCTGGGGTGTGCATAAATGGGAATCGGTCTTTTCATTTTAAAATACAAAGGGCGTATATCATCAATTCCGGCTGTATGATCAGCATGCTCATGAGTATAAAAAATCCCATCCAGAGAATGTATATCGGCTTGTAGCATTTGCTGTCTAAAATCAGGACCGGTATCAATCACATATTTTAGATTATCCCATTCTATTATGGCTGATGTACGTAAACGTTTATCTTTTGGATCTTTGGATTTGCATACTTTACAGTCACAAGCTATTACTGGAACTCCTTGGGAAGTTCCGGTTCCGGTCAGTCTTATTTTCATTCTCTTTTTTTGAAAAACAAATATATTTATTTTTTATTTCTTCTTTTTTAAAAGAAGCAGGTAATGAATAAAATTTATGTAAATTTGTCATAATAAACAAGGATAGCAAGAATGTCAAAAAAAAATAGTATTATTATTTTTATAGGTTTTATAACCATTCTCTTGCTATTTACCTCCGAAAAAAAAAAGGAAATCAATTGGTTTCCATCCTATTCAATCAAACATAAAATACCTTTTGGCACCTATGTTTTATTTGATTTGGCAAAAAATAAGTTGAATTTACCTGTAAAAGAAGTCAAAGAAACCCCTTTTATTTTTCTTAAAAAAGATACACTTATCCATGGTAATTATCTTATTTATAACGATGTTGTCCAATTGGGAAAAACAAATACCGATGCTTTGTTGAATTGGGTAAAAAAAGGAAATAACTTATTTCTTTTTACAAAGAAAATTAATCGCCCCCTTGAAGACACCTTGGGAGTCAGAATTTATAGTCATATTAATTTACAGATGGATAGCATTTTGGATATTGATTTTACTGAAAAACCTTATCAATTGAAAAATCCGGTGGTCTTCAAACGTCCTTATATTGCCCAATCTGTTATGGAATTTAGCAATGATTCTATACCCGAAAATAAATATACCACGCTGGCGGTTTTGCAAGACAGTTTACCTCATTTTGTGGTTTTTCCTTATGGGGAAGGCCGGATTTATCTACATACCATTCCCGAAGTGATGACCAATTATTTTGTTTTACAAGATAAAAACTATCAATATATAGAAGGGATTTTAAATTATTTAAATAACGGTGAAACGATCTATTGGGATACGCGTTATCAATACGGCTCCGGAGCAAACGGGATTTTTAAAGTGCTAATGAGCACTCCGGCTTTTTTATGGGCTTACCGCTTGCTTTTTGCCGGAGTCATTTTATTTATTTTTTTTGAAGGAAAGCGGAAACAACGCCCAGTACCTGTAATTAAACCTCCTGTTAATGAATCTCTACACTTTACGGAAACAATTGCACACATGTATTTGAATAAGAAGGAACATAAAGAAATAGCAATGATCAGCATTCAACATTTTATGGACTGGCTGAAAAATAGTTTATATTTAGATATTTTAAAACCCGAAGAACAAATCAAGAAAGACTTACTTAAAAAAACAAAACTAAAAGAAGAGGATATAAAAAAACTATTTCAATTAATCAATGAGATAAAAAGAAAAGAGAAGGTGAAAGCACAGGAAGGAATAGAACTGGATAAACTTATAAATACTATTAAAAATGGAATATAACCAACGTATTGAAATTGAAGAAATTCAAAAAGGAATCGCACAAATAAAAAACGAATTGGCCAAAGTAATTATCGGGCAGGAAGATTTTGTAAATCTCTTGCTTACCGCTTTATTGGCTGATGGCCATGTCCTCATAGAGGGAGTTCCTGGAATTGCCAAAACACTGACAGCTAAGTTATTGGCAAAGACTGTTCAAACCGGTTTTAGCAGAATACAATTTACCCCAGATCTAATGCCTTCGGATATTTTAGGTACAACTATTTTTAATGTAAAAAATCAAGAGTTTGAATTTCATAAAGGACCTGTTTTCAGTCAGTTTGTTTTGATAGATGAAATCAACCGTTCTCCGGCCAAAACACAAGCTGCTTTATTTGAAGTAATGGAAGAAAAGCAAATTACCATAGATGGGAATACTTATCAAATGGAAGAACCTTTCTTTGTGTTGGCTACTCAAAATCCTGTCGATCAGGAAGGTACTTATACCTTACCGGAAGCTCAGCAAGATCGTTTTTTATTTAAAATCATCGTTGGGTATCCTTCATTTGAGGAAGAGATAAAAATTATTGATACTCATCATAAATCAAAAACAGATAAACCCGAAAAGTTGGTGCAACCGGTTTTGTCAGAAGGAGATTTGAACAAATACAGGGAGATTGTAAAAAATGTGATTGTCGATGATCCGGTCATTCGGTATATTGCAGAATTAATCTATAAAACCCGTAATCATACTCATATTTATCTAGGAGCATCTCCCCGTGCGTCTTTAGCTACTCTAAATGCAGCAAAAGCATATGCCGTGATACAAGGCAGGGATTTTGTTATTCCCGAAGATATTAAAGAAATATTGCCTTCGGTATTGAGACACAGGATTATATTAAATCCGGAACATGAGATGGAAGGTTTTACCGAAGATGCCGTTATTAAATTGATTTTGGAAAGTGTAGAAATTCCTCGCTAGTGAAAAAGATTTTTCATTTTTATCAGTCTCTATTTTTTTCAAATCGATTCTTTTTGATTTGGGCGGTTTTGCTATTACTTTTGTTTTTGGGATATTGGTTTCCATTTTCTTTTTTACTCGGGAAATTTTTGTTTATCGCTTTTCTTATTTTGACCCTTGGAGATTTAATTTATATAACCACTTCCGGCAAATTAATTGCAAGCAGACCTTTGCCTGATAAATTTTCGAATGGAGATCCCAATCCGGTGAATTTTCATATTCATAATCATTATCCTTTGACAACTTATGTTCAAATAATAGATGAAATTCCGCCACAATTTCAAAAACGTGATTTTCATTTAAGGATGAAACTAGCTCGGGGAGAGCACCGTGCGCATACGTATTATTTAAAGCCTGTTAAACGGGGGATTTATAATTTCGGAAAACTTCATCTGTTTGCTTCAAGCCCATTAGGATTGATTAAATGGAAAAGCAGTTTTGAAAAAGAAAAGGAGGTGAAAGTCTATCCCGCATTTATTCAAATGAAAAAATACGAATTGATTGCCTTGACAAAACAAAGGGGAGGAGGATTGAAAAAAATACGGCGTTTGGGACATAGCATGGAATTTGAACAAATAAAAATTTATACCAAAGGAGATGATTACCGTACAATCAATTGGAAAGCAACGGCAAAACATAACCGGTTGATGGTTAATCAGTATCAAGATCAAACTTCCCAGAATGTCTATTCAATCATCGATATGGGGAGAACAATGAAAATGCCCTTTCATCAAATGACTTTATTGGATTATGCAATTAATTCCACGTTGAGTTTCTCCAATATTGTACTGAAAAAACACGATAAAGCAGGACTTTTGGCTTTCGAACAAAATATAAATGCTTTTATCAAACCCGATCAGAAAAAAGCCCATTTACATAAGATTTTTGAAAGTTTATATCATCTGAAAACCGGATTTAAAGAAACAGATTACGAAAAATTATTTAATTTTATCAATTATAACATTACCAACCGGAGTTTATTGATGCTTTATACAAATTTTGAACATTTTTCATCTTTCCGAAGACAATTACCTTTTCTGAAAAAATTAGCCAAAAAACATTTGCTGGTAGTGATTATTTTTGAAAATACCGAATTGAACGAATTGTTGGAAGCGCCCATTACAGGGACCTCAGCCTTATATTCCAAAATAATAGCCGAAGATTTTTTAAGGCAAAAAAAACGAATGATAAAGGAAATGAAACTATATAATATTCATGCAGTTTTAACTCCCCCCGAAGATTTAACAATCCAAACCATCAATAAATATCTTGAACTGAAAAAAAGAGGTTTGATCTAGTGAAAAAATTTAATTTTACATATTATTTCTTTTTTTTCTATCTGTTTATTATTAATCTTTCTTGTTCATCGCAAAATAGTTTAGGTACTGCAAATAAACCCTACTTCAGGTTACCCGTGTATGCTTCTCATTATCAAATACAAAAAGCGATACTTCCTAAATATCAATGGGAGAAAAATCTAAATTGGATTGAAATAATTCCCGCTAAAACCGGAATTTTATTAGACATCAAATATGCCACCAAAGAAAATTTTTTAAATCGGGCAGTTTATCCTTGTGGAAAATGTTTTGTAAGGCCCGAAGTGGCGGAGGCTTTATTAAAAGCCCAAAAAGAATTGCAAAAAAAAGGCTATGGTCTAAAACTTTTTGATTGTTATCGCCCTTTACGGATGCAGAAAAAAATGTGGAAAATAAAACCGGACCCCATGTATGTAGCCAATCCTTCGCAAGGGTCTATGCATAATCGGGGATTGGCAGTGGATGTTACTTTGGTCGATAAAACCGGAAAAGAAATACCTATGGGAACCGCTTATGATTCATTTGAGAAAAAATCTCATTCCGATTATAAAAATTTACCGGCAAAGATCCTCAAAAACCGTAAAATTTTATCTGAGGTAATGCATAAATACGGATTAGAGCCCATACGTACCGAATGGTGGCATTATTCTTATCGAAAAAAGAAATATCCTATAGGTCGTTGGGTTTGGGATTGCGATTAAGTTTTTATTTCAACAAGAATTATAATAGTTGAAAGGTATTTTAATCGGAATATTTTAAAGATAAATATAATGAGAACCACTTCTTTCCCTGTGGTTTTTTATACTAATAAACCCCTTTGCCGATTATAAAACTTTTAGATTTTTCTTCTTTTTTAAACCGTTTAAAAACGAACGGATATCCATCATTTTCTTTCCTTGTAATTTTAACATTTCAGGAAGTATAAAACCATCGGGGACAGCAATTTTCATTTCTTTCTTGGAGGCAATAATTTCTCCGGGTTGCAAAGAATGTTTTTCAGGAATAAAAGAGGCTTTATAAATAATCAGTTTTTTGGGTTCATCCTCTGTAATCCATTCGGTCCAAGCTCCGGGATACATAGATAAACCACGAATAAAATTGTATATTTCTTTTCCGTTTTTATTCCAGTTAATTCGGGTGTTTTCTTTATTGAGTTTGGGTGCTTTTTTCGGTTGTTTGCTGTCTGGCTGAGGGATAGGATTTACTTTATTATTACTAATTAGTTCCAGTGTTTCGATCACAAGATCACTTCCTGTTTCCTTTAATTTATCATGCACTTGCGTTGCATTTTCATGCATATGTAGAGGTATTTTTTTCTGTAAAATAATTTTTCCGGTATCGATTTTATCATCAATAAAAAAAGTAGTTACTCCGGTTTCTGTTTCACCGTTTATTATCGCCCAATTTATAGGGGCAGCGCCACGATAATCGGGAAGGAGGGAAGCATGTAAATTAAAGGTTCCTTTTCGGGGCAATTTCCATACTTTTTCCGGTAGCATTCTGAATGCCACTACCACTTGAATATCGGGATTTAATTCTTGTAATTCTTTATTAAATTCTTCCGATTTTAAATTTGCCGGTTGTAAGATTTTCAATCCTTGTTTTTCAGCAAATTCTTTTACAGCACTTTTCTTTATTTTTTTTCCTCTTCCGGCAGGTTTGTCGGGAGCTGTCACAACTCCTACAACATTATAGCCTTTTTCCATTATTTTTTTTAGGCTTTCCACGGCAAATTCAGGAGTGCCCATAAAAACAATTCTTGGTCTTTCATTCATAAATTCGTATTTTTACAAAGATAAGAATAAAGCTTTTTATATGCGTACCTTTAAATTACTTTCCGCAAAACAGATAAAAGAATGGGATCGCAAAACCATGGAAATCCAACAAATTTCATCAGAGGAATTAATGGAAAGAGCAGGTATTAAACTCTTTTATACTCTTTTGAAAAATGAAAAGAAAGCTTTGAAAAAGCGTCCTGTGATTCTTTTTTGCGGAGTGGGTAACAATGGAGGTGACGGATTGGTAATGGCACGGCTTCTTCATCGTAGTGGATATAAAATAAAAGTGGTTATAGTTCCTTTTACCAAACATTTTTCCCATGACTTTAATGTGAATTTAAAAAAAGTGGAGGACTTGAATATAGCACTCGAATTTTTTGACCATAAAACGAAAATAAACAAAAAAAGTTTGGTAATTGATGCCATTTTCGGAACGGGATTGAATCGGGCTGCTGAAGGAATTGCCGAAAAAGCTATCCGTTTTATCAATGAAGCAAAGAAATATAAAGTCATCAGTATTGATATTCCCTCCGGAATGTATGTGGATCGCCTCAATAACCCGGAAGATGTTATTGTTAAAACAGATGATGTATATAGTATTGAATTACCTAAACGTAGTTTTTTCTTTCCGGAAAATCTTTCTTATGTAAAAAAATATTCTTTGGTGTCAATCGGTTTGGAAAAATCTATTTTAAAAGAGTTTAAAACCGACTATTATACATACCTATTGGATTTGGAAGCAGATTTACAACGTGCAGACACTACTTATAAATACACTTTTGGTCATGCAGTAATCATCGGAGGGAGTTATGGAATGTTGGGAGCGGCGCTATTGGCTGCCAAAGCAGCTTTGCGAGCAGGAGCGGGCTTGGTAACCGGTGTATTCCCGAAATCAAGTTTTATACCTTCACAAACTTCTATTCCCGAAGTAATGGTTAAAACAGCAAATAAGAAAAAATACATTGATACTATTCCGCCTTTGGCATCTACGGTGAATGCAATTGGTATTGGCCCCGGAATGGGAAGAAGAAAAAAAACGCAAAAAGCCTTATTGGATTTTATTGCGGCTAATTCAACCAAACTGGTGTTGGATGCCGATGCCTTGACTATTCTTTCAAAGAACAAAAAATACTTGAATTTTCTTTCTAAAAAATCTATTTTGACTCCGCACGATGGAGAATTATCACGATTAACCGGAAAGAAGTGGTCAAATTCGCTTGAAAAAATAGAAATAGCCCGAAAATTTGCTCATAAACATAAAATAATTTTGGTTGCAAAAGGCCCTTTTACTGTTATTACCAACGGCAAAAAAGTGTTTTTTAACCCTTTTGCCAATGGAGCATTGGCAAAAGCAGGAACAGGAGATGTGTTAACCGGAATTATTACAGGAGTTTTGGCACAAAAGCAGAAACTCTTCTTTTCGGCCTTAATCGGCGTGCAATTGCATAGCAAAGCGGCAAGTTTTTTTGACAATAAAAAAAATAATAAGTTTAGCCTTTTGGCTTCCGATCTGATTGAAAATTTGAAGAAAATCCGGTAGTACTAATGAGTATCTTCATCTAGATAATTGGGTATCCCATCTCCGTCTGAATCATCATTTGTAGGATCTCCGTCCCCGTTGGTATCTTCATCGATGGTTTTTACTCCGTCATTGTCATCATCATCATCAAAGAAATTGGGGATGTTATCTTCGTCGGTATCATCATTGGTAGGGTCACCGTCTTGATCTATATCTTCAGCCATATTCGGCACATTATCATTATCATTGTCTTTATCGTCCAAAAAGGTTTTGAAAGTAAAAATCAAAGGGGAGTAGGCGGGAATTCCGGATTTGGGAATATTATAGTAAGCTAAGCCCGAAGGAGTAATCATAAAACCTGCTCCATAACCACTAAAAGTTACCGTGCCATCATCATTAGGAGTATAGGTGCCGTCTTTAAAAAAAGGAAGAACTTCTTTCCAAGCATCTATGGTGCCATCAAGATAAAACCATGCAGGCAAATCATCTATAGCTGCATCAAAGATATTCAAATCCAAAGTGTAACCTTTGTAAGAAGTCAATATTCTGTCATATTTATTGATTTGGTTTTGAGTTCCGGTTGTAAAAGGAATATAGTAAAGTTCATAGACCAAATCTTCTACTTCCTGGTCGGTTACTTGGATGGTTTGTAAATTTGGATCATCCCAAATCGAAGTTTGAGTAGTGGGATCATCCAAGGTATCGATTTCCACATTGTATTGAGCATCTAATGTATATCGGTGGGTTTGTAAAAATTCTTGAATAGAATCTTTTTCCACTTGAAGATATTGCTCTGTCCGGTCTTTAATTTCGGGTTCGGTATAAGTAGGAGTATCATCCTCACATTTGGTTGCTGTCAATAAGATAAATAAAGAAAATATAGTGAAAAATCGTAATTTCATAAGATAATAAGTTGTTAAATTTAGCCCGCAAGATACAATTTTTATTTATTTTTGTCAATCATCCTTAACAAAGATTTAATAATGCGAATAGATAAATTTTTATGGGCCATACGTTTTTACAAAACCCGGAATATGGCATCTGAGGCAATCAAAAAAAATCATGTGAAAATCAATGGGATGACGGCCAAACCTTCCAAAGAAGTTTTCGGGGGAGATATTTTGGAAATCAAAAAAAATCAAATCGAATATAAAATATTGGTCTTGGATATACCAAAAAGCAGAGTGGGAGCCAAGCTTGTACCCCAATACATAAAAGATCAAACACCTAAAGAAGCCTTTGAGCGACAAGAAACATTTCGTCAGGCTCAAAGTTATTACCGCCAAAAAGGAACCGGAAGGCCTACGAAAAAAGACCGGAGAGAATTGGACAACTTTTTAAGTGAAGACGATGAATAAAATTTACTATTTCTTAAGTATTCTTTTTATAATGAGTGCTTGCAAGAACGAAAAACAAATGAAAAAAAACGAACAAACAATGATTAAAACGGAAGTGAAACCACCGGTAGCAAAGAAAAAGCCTGTGGAACTTGTCAAACACGGTGATGTACGGATTGATAATTACTATTGGTTAAAAGAGAGGGGAAACCCTGAAGTAATTGACTATTTGAATAAAGAAAATGAGTATTATCAATCAATAGCTTCAAATTATAACAAACTGGAAGATAAACTGTTTGATGAATTAAAATCACGAATCAAAGAAGAAGACGAGTCAGTGCCTTATTATGAAAACGGTTATTATTACCAAACCAAATATTTTAAAGGAAAAGAATATCCAGTTTATTTTCGTCGTAAAGGAAGCCTTGATGCACCCGAAGAAATTTTATTTGATGAAAATAAAATGGCCGAAGGGCATGCCTTTTATCAATTAAGGGGAATAGAAATCAGTCCCGATAACAAATTGGCAGCCTACGGAGAAGATAATATAGGAAGAAGAAAATATACTTTGAGAATCAAAAATCTGGAAACAGGAGAATTATTACCGGATAAAATAGAGAATACTACCGGAAGCGCCGTATGGGCCAACGACAACAAAACTTTGTTTTATACTCGAAAAGATCCGGAAACCTTACGTGCTTTTCAAATATACAAGCATAAATTAGGAGAAGATCCCGCAAAGGATGAATTGGTTTATGAAGAAAAAGATGACACATTCGACACCTTCGTTACTAAAAGTAAATCAGGAAAATATATTTATATCGGTTCTTTCAGTACTTTAACTTCGGAATACAGATATCTTCCTGCCGATCAACCCGAGGGAGATTTTAAAGTTTTTGCGAAAAGAAAACGGGGGGTAGAATATAATTTATTTCATAGAGGAAATGAATTTTATATTTTGACAAATAAAGACAAGGCTACCAATTTTAAATTAATGAAAACGCCCGAATCAAAAACCGAAATGGAAAACTGGCAAGAATTTATCCCTCACAGAAAGGATGTATTGCTTGATGATGTGGAAGTTTTTAATGATTTTATGGTCTTGCAAGAAAAAGAAAACGGATTGAACCGTTTACGTATTCTTACTGATAAAGAAGATTATCCGATAGATATGGATGAGGAAACTTATACCTTACATATTTCTTATAATCCTGAAATGGATACCCGTAAATTTCGATATGTTTACACTTCTATGACTACCCCTGCCTCCGTATTGGAATATGATATCGATACAAAAAAATCCACTTTGTTAAAGGAGCAAGAAATTCCCGGAGGGAAATTTGACAAGAACAATTATGAATCGGTACGGCTTTGGGCTACCGTCCGTGACGGAGTGAAAGTCCCGGTCTCATTGGTTTATAAAAAAGGCTTGAAATTAGACGGAAAAAATCCGTTATTATTATATGGCTACGGCTCCTATGGTATAACAGTTGATCCCGGTTTTAGTTCTTCTCGTTTGTCCTTACTTGACCGGGGTTTTGTATTTGCCATTGCTCATATTCGCGGAGGGGAATATTTGGGTCGGCCTTGGTATGAAAACGGGAAATTATTGAAAAAGAAAAACACATTTTATGATTTTATTGATGTAAGCAAATACTTGATAGATCAAAAATACACTTCTCCCGAGCATTTATACGCGATGGGCGGTTCGGCAGGTGGCTTGTTAATGGGAGCGGTTATCAATTATAATCCCGAGTTATATAAAGCCGTTGTTGCACAGGTGCCTTTTGTAGATGTAGTAACCACAATGCTCGATGAAAGCATTCCGCTTACCACAGGAGAATATGACGAATGGGGAAATCCTAATGAAGAAAAATATTATTATTATATGAAATCCTATTCTCCTTATGATAATGTTGAAGCCAAGGAATACCCGAATTTATTGGTAACCACCGGATTGCATGACTCGCAAGTCCAATATTGGGAGCCTGCAAAATGGGTAGCAAAACTTAGAGATTTAAAAACCGATGATAATATTTTATTGCTCCATACAGATATGGATACAGGTCATGGAGGTGCTTCCGGAAGGTTTAAATCATTGAGAGACCGTGCCCGTGAATATGCCTTCTTGATTCAATTTGAACAAGAGAAACAATAAATGAAAAAGGAACTGAAAACATATAAACGGGATTTTAGTAAATTACTTTCCGATTTGGATTATATTCTTTCGTGTTTTAAAGAAACATTAGAAAATATACACGAAAAGAATGCTGTTGTATTGTTAGACCTCAATACGAAAAAGGAGATTGAGAATAAGGCTCTCAAAGAAATTGAAGATGAAAAAATCATCCAGGTATATGGAATCTATTTTCAATTGATGAACCTTATTGAAGAAAATGCCGCTACGCAGTTCAGAAGAAAAAAAGAAGATAAAGACGGAGTGGAGTCGATTAGAGGCTCGTGGGGAGAAACCATAAAACTATGGAAGGAGAAAAGAGTGTCAACAGATAAAATGCTTGAAATTTTATCTCAAACCGAAGTGATTCCTGTCTTGACAGCTCATCCGACAGAAGCTAAAAGAGTGACGGTAATCGAGTTGCAACGCGAGTTTTATCTGCTTTTGGTACTAAACGAAATTTCTTTTTATTCCAAAACGGAAAAAGCCGCTATCCGGCGAAAAATTGTTCATATGTTGGAGCGCTGGTGGAGAACGGGTGAAATATATTTGGAAAAACCCAGTGTACGTGAAGAAAGAGACAATATGTTGTATTACCTTGAAAACATGTTCCCGCTGGTTGTTCAAAAAAGTGATGAACGATTAAAAAATACTTGGATTGCTTTGGGATTGAATCCCAATGATTTATTAACATCTGATAAATTTCCCAAATGGCGATTCGGTAGTTGGGTAGGGGGAGACCGGGACGGACATCCTTTTGTAACGGCAACCATTACCCAAGAAACATTGGAAATACACAGAAAAATTGCCCTTAAACTCATGCAAAAGGAATTGAATGAATTGGGGGCGAAAATCAGTCTTTCCGCATTAAAAAATAAAGTTCCGATTTCATTACAAGAAAAAATATATCGATTAACCGAGGATATCGGTATAGATGGAGAAAAAGCCATAAAAAGAAATCCATATGAACCTTGGCGACAATTGGTCGGACTTTTTCAAGTGAAATTGGAAAATACCATTACCAAGAAGTACAGTGATTCACACCGGTTTTACCGCTCCGCTAATGCATTATTGGATGATTTGAAATTTTTAAGAGAAACTTTGTTTGAGATCGATGCACATGGAATTTATGAAGATTTGGTTTTTCCGGTAGAAAGAAAGCTTCAATCCTTTGGTTTTCATTTGGCTAAGCTCGATATCCGTCAAAACAGTGCTTATTATGAAAAAGCGATTAGTCAAATTTTAAAGAAATTAGGCTATGAAGATAATGACTATGCCGGGTGGTCGGAAGAAAAACGCCTCAAGTTTCTCAACCGGGAATTATCCTCTTTATTACCCTTTACCGATGTCACAGTTTCCTATGGCAAAGAAGCAGATAACGTGCTTGATTACTTTCGCGTGATCAGAGATTATGCCAATCAATATGGTACTGCCGGTATAGGTTCTGTCATAGTGAGTATGACACGCAGTTTAAGTGACCTTTTATTGGTGTATTTCTTTATGAAAGAAACATTATTGCTCAACACCGATATTCAAGTGGTTCCCTTGTTTGAAACCATCGAAGATTTACAGACCGGACATAAGACTCTTGATGAATTCCTGAAACATCCCGTTACCCGAAACCGTCAAAAATTTACGGGTAATACACAAGAAGTGATGTTGGGTTATAGTGACAGTAATAAAGACGGTGGTGTGATTGCCAGTAAATGGAATTTATATTTGGCCGAACGAAAAATGGAAAAAACGGGAGAGGAAAACGGAAGAAAAATATTGTTTTTTCACGGCAGGGGAGGAACCATTAGTCGTGGAGGTGGAAAATATCATCGTTTTGTAGAAAGTATGCCTACCGGATCGGTGGATGGTGGCATAAAATTGACCGTTCAAGGAGAATCCATTGCCAAACAATTTGGTAATCCGATGACGGCTACCTATAATTTGGAAATGCTGGGAAGTGGAGTAGCCAGACAAACAATGGATAAATATTTAGGAAAAGAAAGAAAAAAACGACCTGTAAATATTGTAGAAAGATTGGCTTCCAAATCAAAAGAGATTTATCAAAATCTTATAAAACATCCTCATTTTATCGAATTTTATACACAGGCGACTCCGATTGATGTGATCGAGCAAAGTAAAATAGGTTCTCGTCCTTCGCGAAGAACAGGTACACAATCCCTGGATGATTTGCGTTCCATTCCGTGGGTATTCAGTTGGAATATCAGCCGTTTTGCATTAACCGGTTGGTATGGTACCGGGCAAGCTCTTTTAGAATTAAAAGAAAAAAATCCGTTGGAATTTGAGGAACTTAAAAAACATATCAATGAATGGCCGTTTCTTAAATTTCTTTTTATCCAAATCGAAACAAATCTTATCATTGCCGATGAAGAAATCATGAAGAAATATGCCGGATTAGTTCAAAATGAAAGATTAAGAAAAGAAATGCTCGACTTAATTTTGAATGATTATCATTTGGCCAAAGATTTAATCGAAGAACTATTCGGTTCTCCGGCTGAACAACGTAGAAAAGGGCAATACATCAATATGAAACTGAGAGAGAATGAATTATATATTTTGCATGAATTACATATAAAATATTTAAAAAAATGGCGTGAAATAAAAGGCAGTGATACGCCGGAGGAACAACTTATTTTAAAAAAATTATTAAAAATTGTACATGCTTTGTCCGGGGGATTAAAGAGTACGGGATAAAATATAAAAATTATGAAAATTATTTGTGTAGGTAGAAATTATGCCCAACATATAGAAGAATTAAACAACGAAAAACCTTCTGAACCGGTATTATTTATGAAACCCGATTCGGCTGTCTTGCCGGATAAAAATCCTTTATATTTACCTCCGATTGCCAAAGATTTTCATTATGAGGTCGAGTTGGTGGTAAAAATAAATAAGTTGGGAAAATTTATTCAAAAAGAATTTGCTCATAAATATTATGATGAAATCGGATTAGGAATCGATGTGACTGCCAGAGATTTACAGAGCGAACTGAAAGCCAAAGGTTTACCATGGGAAAAAGCCAAAGCCTTTCATAATTCGGCTGTTGTAAGTAAAGAATTTATTCCGAAATCGGAATTTAACGATCTTGACAATCTCAATTTTTCCTTAAAGAAAAACGGAGAACTTGTTCAGAAAGGAAACACTTCGCATATGTTATGGAAAATTGATGAGTTGATTGAATATATTTCGCGTTTTTTTATGTTGAAAAAAGGGGATTTGATTTTTACGGGAACTCCGGCAGGAGTAGGGCCTATGAGTATAAATGATGAATTTACCGGTTATATAGAAGACCGTGAAATGTTTAAAGTACGAGTGAAATGAAAAAAATTGTCATCACAGGCGTAGATGGAGCCGGGAAAACGACACAGGTAAATTTGCTGAAAAAAGTTTTGCCAAATGTCAATACAATGAGTGTTTGGGATATTGTAGCTAATCCGGAATACAAAGCATGGAGTATTTATAATGGTTTTCCTCCCGAAGTAGAAAAATATGTCATGCAACTACCTCCGGTATCCCGTACTTTTTTTATTTTTCACGCATTTGACTTTGCTTATGCCAAAGCGATGCAAAAAAAAGCCGATTTTTTGATTTTGGACGGTTATTGGTATAAATATCTTTCGGTGGAAATGGCAATGGGAACCGATGAAGATTTTGTGGATTTTATTTTTAACCGTTATGAAGAACCGGATATATGTTTTTATCTCGATTTACCTATAAATAAGATCCATGAAAGAAAGCCAGTAATTTCTCAATACGAAAGTGGAACGAAGGAAGGAATAGACTATGCGAATTTTCTTAAAATACAAGTGGAAGCCAAAGATTTGATAGAAAATATGATTCCCGAGGATTCCTATTGTATAAATGCCTTAAAAAGTGTGGAGGAAATACATGAAGAAATAATGGATAAAATCGCCCGCAATTTACTGTGAAAAAAATAAAGGAAATAAAAGAGAAATACTTTAATAAATTGCGTCAATCCATTGACAATCAGAATGAAATAGACGCTGTATTCCACCGTTTGCTTTTCCATTTTTATAATATTTCGCGATTGGATTTTTTTTTAAATCCTGAAAAAGAGATCGATGAAAAAGCCATAGTTGATGCATTAGATAGTTTAAAAAAAGGAATTCCTTGGCAATACATTGCCGGTGAAATAGATTTTTGTGATCTCCGTTTGAAAGTCAATAAGAATGTATTGATTCCACGTCCTGAAACCGAAGAATTAATCCGATGGATTATTGATGATTACCGAGAGTTGCCTCCCAAAAAAATCTTGGATATCGGGACGGGGAGTGGCGTTATAGCTATTGCTTTGGCAAAGCATTTTAAACAATCGGAAGTTACTGCGATAGATAACTCCAAAGAAGCCTTGGATATGGCAAAAGAAAATGCACAAATCAATCAGGTGGAAATTGATTTTGTATTAAAAGATATACTTCAAACGAAAGAAATGACAACCGGATATGATATTATTGTAAGTAATCCGCCCTATGTACGCGAAAGCGAAAAAAAATATATGAAAAAAAATGTATTGGATTATGAACCCGTGCAAGCCTTGTTTGTACCCGATGGAGATCCGCTGATTTACTACAAAAAAATAATCGATTTGTTTACTCAAAATATAAAAGCGGGAGGAAAATTATATTTTGAAATCAATGAATTTATGAAAGAAGAATTGACCGGATTTCTACTTTCCAAAGGATTTAAGAATTTTGAATTTAGGAAAGATATTTTTGATAAATGGAGAATGTTACGCATAGCAAAATAAAATATTTTCCTAAAATATCGTTAATCTCATCCTCGTTCATCTATTAAATGTTTATTTTTGAATATAAAATTCATTAAAACAAAATAAACATGAAAAAAATAAGTGTAATTCTTTTACTTTTCTTTTTTATCGGGCTAAATGCTCAGAAAGGAGAAGGAGGCATGTGGATGCCAAACACCATAAAACAGGTGGAAGCCGATATGCAAGGCATGGGAATGTCTGTAACGGCCGAAAATATTTGGAGTAATGACAAACCCAGTATCAAAGATGCAGTAGTGCAATTCGGCGGAGGTTGTACTGCCGAAATTATGTCGGATAAAGGTTTGGTATTTACCAATCACCACTGTGGTTATGATGCCATCCAAAAATTATCTACTTTGGAACATAATTATCTTCAAGACGGTTTTTGGGCAAACTCATTTGAAGAAGAACTTCCGGCCGAAGGATTGACCGTTACTTTTATCGATGATATTATAGATGTTACCGATCAGGTATTAAACGGAGTTACCGATTCCATGAGTGCAAAGGAGAGGCAATCCGCTATTGATAAAAATATTAATGCAATTAAAAAATCCACACCGCAAGATCGTTTTCATACATTTTCCATTAAACCTTTCTTTAAAGGAAATAAATATTTCATGATTAAGAAAACGACTTTTTATGATGTGCGTTTGGTAGGTACACCTCCGGCTAGTCTAGGAAAATTCGGTGGAGATACCGATAACTGGGAATGGCCCCGTCATACAGCAGATTTTTCAGTATTTCGTGTCTATGCCGATCAAAACAATCAACCGGCTGTATATTCTCCTAATAATAAGCCGTATAAACCAAAATATTTCTTCAAAGTCAATATTGAAGATTTACAACCCGAAGATTTTACAATGGTAATCGGTTTTCCAGGAAGAACCAACGAATATTTGACTTCTTATGCCGTTAAACAAATTCAGGATATACGTGATCCTGCACGGGTTTCGGTGAGAGAAATTACTTTGGGAATTATGGATGAAAGAATGGCAAAAGATAAAGCTTTGAAATTAAAACTGGCTTCAAAGCATGCCGGTTTGGCCAATTATTGGAAATTCTGGATAGGAGAGAGCCAAGGTTTGAAAAAATTTAAAGCTGTTGAAGCCAAACAGAAATTTGAACAAGATTTTACCGATAAAGTTAATTCCAATCCCGAGTGGAAACAAAAATACGGTGATATTTTACCTCGATTGGAACAACTTTACGGGGAATTGGAACCTTATTTGACCGTGCAAGATTATACTTCCGAAATTTTCGGGAGAAATGTGGAATTACCTTCTATTGCTATGGTAGCGGGAATGCTGGAAAAACAAAGTCAAGAAAGGGGAGAGGCATTTTATAAAATGGTAAAAGATAGATATAAAGAATATATCGTCAATAATATGATGAAAAATTTTGATAAAGAGACGGATAAAGAAATCTTTGCCAATCTCTTGGATTTTTATGTAAAAAATGTTGATCCTCAATATATTAGTCCCGAACTAAAAAAAGCTTTGGAAAACAAAACTCCACAAGAATTGGTCAATGAACTTTATGAAAAAACCAATTTAGATACCAAAGAAGGTATTGAAAAATTATTTTCGAAAGAAACTTCCAAAGAATTTGCCGAAGCATTAAATCAAGATCCCGCATACAAATTACTTACTGCTCAACAAAAATGGATTGATGAAAAAGTATCCGCTCCAGTGAATAAAATCAATACGGAGATTAACGCATTGATGTCAAAATATCTAAAAGCCCAAATGGAAGTTTATAGTGACAAAGCCTTTTATCCAGATGCAAACTTCACAATGAGAGTTTCTTACGGGCGAGTGAAAGGTTTCCACCCGAGAGATGCCGTTTTTTATGAACCTTTTACACACGGGTACGGGATTTTGGAAAAATATAAACCCGGCGATCCTGAATTTGATTTACCTGCCGATGTTGTGGAATTACTTTTAAAGAAAGATTATGGAAGATATGCCTCCAAAGACGGTACTTTAATTACAGATTTCTTGGCAACTAACCATATAACGGGTGGAAATTCCGGAAGTCCTATATTAAATGGCAGAGGCGAACATATCGGATTAGCCTTTGACGGAGTATGGCAAGGAATTATGGAAGATATTTATTATCGTCCCGAAGTGGCGCGAAGTATTCATGTAAAAGATAATTATGTGCTTTGGGTAATTGACAAAGTGGGACATTGTAATCATATTATAGACGAATTGACCATCGTAGATCATTCAAATGAACCCAAACCCGTAAAAGAAGAAAAGAAGAAGAAAAGAAAAAAATTCTTAGGAATTTTTTAAAATAATGATAAATAATGTGTAAGAAGCCCTTGGAGTAATTTTCAAGGGCTTTTTTATTTAAGAGGCGAGAATTAAAATATCCTATTTAACATAATATAAATTATGATACAACTGGAAATAGCAAAAATTATTTAAACTTATACTAACTGACAAGATTATGTTTTTAAAAGAAAATATTTTTGTAAATTTATTTTTTCAATTTTTAAAAGAAAGATTTATGAAACGAAGAATTGCCGAATCAGAATTGGTTTTAAATCCCGATGGAAGTGTTTACCATCTTAATTTGAAACCCGAAAATATTTCAGACACGATCATTTTTGTAGGTGATCAAAAACGTGTAGATCGTATTGCCAAGCACTTTGACACTATCGAATTTGAAACTCAAAAACGCGAGTTCCATACTATCACGGGCACTTACAAAGGCAAACGTTTAACCGCTATGTCCACCGGGATTGGTCCGGACAATATTGATATTGTAATGAATGAATTGGATGCATTGGTAAATATCGATTTAAAAACACGAGAAATTAAGGACGAATTAACTTCTTTGAATATTGTGCGTATTGGCACCTCCGGTTCATTACAAGCAGATATTCCTGTGGATAGTTTTGTTTTAGGTAAATACGGCTTGGGAATGGATGGATTATTGCATTTTTATGATTCTAAATCCGTTCGCGAATTAGATATGGAAGATGCATTTATCAAGCACACCGGTTGGTCTCCCGATAAAGCACGCCCTTATATTGTAAAAAACAGCCGAAAATTGGAAAATCTTTTGCTTACAGACAAGGTATACAGCGGAATCACAGGTACAGCTGTTGGATTTTTTGGTCCGCAAGGCCGTGTTTTACGTATTCCCCTTGCCGATCCGGATATGAATAAGAAAATGGATAGTTTTGAATATAATGGCGTGAGAATGAGTAATTTGGAAATGGAAACATCTGCCATTTACGGTTTATCCAAATTATTAGGGCATCATGCCTGCTCTATGAATGCTATTATTGCCAATCGTGCTAATATGACTTTCAGTAAAGATCCTTACAAACCTATTGAAGCTCTAATACAATATACATTGGATAAGCTGGCAGAGCTTTAACAATTATATTTTTGTGAACAAAAAAACACTTCATTTTTTGAGGTGTTTTTTTTTATTTTTTAACAAGTATTATTAATATTATGTTATAATTAGAATTTAATAGATAAACATAATTTAACATTATTTGACTTATCTTGCAAAAACGTTCTATTTTAAGTTAATACAGATTAATATTTTTCATTCTTATATTAAATTATTATAATAATTTAATAAAATTCTTTCAATAGAAAAAAAATAATTGAATTTGTTGAAAAACTTTAACGTTATCTCTTTTTATAGTGATTAAATTTTGTCATAATTTTGGATAAAATATAATTATTATGAAAAAATTAATCTTTACTATTTTGATTGCATTATTAATAATACAGATCGGTTATACGCAAGTAGGGATAAATAATGATGGAAGTGCTCCCGACCCTTCTTCATTATTAGATGTAAAATCAACCACAAAAGGAGTGCTTATTCCACGGATGGCAGCCACAGACAGGGATAATATTTCTTCACCTGCCAAAGGCTTAGTGGTTTTTGTTACAGATGACAATAATTTTTATTATTACAATGGAACGGAATGGGTGAATACGGCTACACAACCCGACTTGGATTGGCAAATTAACGGAAATGATATGTATGCATTACCTTCCGGTAATGTAGGGATTGGTACCATTACCCCTATTCATAAATTTGATGTGGAATCAAATTCATCGACTATTGTTGGTCATTTTAAAAGTACAAGAGCAAGTAAAAATGATATAGCTGTTCTGGGTCAAGTATACAATACGGATGGATATGGAATCGGTGGGTATTTTATGGGTGGTTCCATAGGTGTCTCAACTTTTTTAAGTCCATTAGGTAATAACACATATTATGGATTAAGAAGTGAAGTTTCCGGAGGGTCTGGTATTAATTTGGGAATATATTCCACTACTTCCGGCACAGGTAGTAATTATAGTGTGTATGGATATACCACTACTTCATATAATAAAGGAAGTGCCGGTTTTTTTACAAATAAAGATTCCACCGGAATAGGAATTTTAGCCAGAGGAAGTAATGTGGACACATATTATGTTGCGGAGGATGGAGCAGCCATTGTAGGTACAGGAAGATTAAGAGGGATTATAGGAGTTACTGCCGAGGAAGATAATGCTGCGGTCGCTGTGGAAGGAGTATATTATGCTACTACCAATTATAATGGAACAGGGATTAGAGGCTATTCTATCCCGGCTGATAATTATGGGGTTGGAGTAAAAGGTTTGGGAGGTCACATTGGAGTTTATGGTTATGGATATAATGGCTTTGCCGGAGTTGTAGGAGTGGCTGATGGAACCACTACTTATGCCATTTATGCTGTGGGAGATATTGAAGCCACCGGCACTATAACTTCAACTGCCAATAAAGCTACAATTATTGACCATCCCTTAGATCCTGCTAATAAAATTTTAAAGCATTTCAGCATTGAGTCCAATGAAGTCTTAAATGTATATAGAGGAAATATCAAACTTGACGGAAACGGAAAAGCAGTAGTACAACTCCCCTCCTATTTTAATGCCATAAATGCTAATTTCAGTTATAATTTGACTCCCATTGGTGCACCTGCTCCGGGATTATATATCGAAAAAGAAATAGACCAAAAAGGAAACTTTGTAATTGCCGGTGGAAAACCCGGCCAAAAAATTTCGTGGTACGTCTATGCCGAAAGAAATGATTCCTATTATAAAAAACATGCGGAAAAGAAAAAAGCCGAAGTATATAAAACCGGAAAAATGAAAGGAAAATATTTTCATCCGGAATTATATGGGCAATCCGCTTCAAAAAAAATAGGTTATATAGCAGTGGAAAAAATTGATAATCAAAAAGAAAGCCTAATAAAAATAAATGATGAAAAAATAGATCTCAAAAATCCCTTGAAAATTAAAGAGTAATATAAAAAATATTTCATCATTTAAAATTTCGCCAAAAAAAATTTTTTTTTAATTTTGGCGAAATTTTTGCCTATGAAAAAAAGAATACTTATTAATTTATTGTTATTTATTTTCTTATTTACACATTTGAATACTACTGCACAAGTCGCTATTAATTCGGATGGGAGCACTCCGGCTCCTTCTTCCATTTTAGATGTTCATTCTACCGAGAAAGGGATTTTAATTCCGAGATTAACAGCTACTCAAAGGGATAATATTGCCTCTCCGGCTCAAGGACTCTTAGTCTATGTAACCGATGATAATAATTTCTATTATTATAATGGATCGCAATGGGTCAATACGGCTACACAACCGGATTTGGATTGGCAAATCAACGGGAATAATATGTATGCAATACCCTCCGGAAATGTGGGGATTGGTACTACAAATCCGAGGACCAAATTAACTGTTATAGATAATACGATATCTTCCGGAGATCCTTCTTCTTTTATTTCTAACTATGGAACAGATGGAGTAGGTTTGCTTGTTGCAGGTGATAATCCTTCTTCTATTTATACTTATAACGTAGGAGCTGGACTTGTTAGCACAGGAGTAGACCGGGCAATAGTAGGAATTACCGAGAAAGATGACTCTGATGCTATCGCTATTGAAGGTAGGTACATTGGTTCAGGCAGATATGATGCTACGGGTGTAGAAGGATATTCTAATCCGCAAAGTTATTGGGGATATGGCGTAAAAGGTACAGGAGGGTATGTAGGGGTTTACGGAGAAGCCCAGTATGGGTTTGCCGGGCTTTATGGAAGTGATAACAACACTTCAGATTATGCTATATTTGGTGACGGCGATTTATATGTGACCGGTAATTTGGGGTCCGGTGGAGGAAAAACTTTTATGATAGATCATCCATTGGATCCGAAAAATAAAATATTAAAACATTTCGCTTTGGAGTCTGATGAAGTTTTAAATGTATATCGGGGAAATGTTATTTTGAATAAAAAAGGGAAAGCTAAAATAAAACTTCCCTCCTATTTTAAAGCGATAAATATTAACTATTCTTATACCCTTACTCCCATTGGTGTGCCTGCACCGGGATTATATATCGAAAAAGAAATAGATCAAAAAGGGAATTTCGTAATAGCAGGAGGTAAACCGGGGCAAAAAATTTCGTGGTATGTTTATGCAGAAAGAGATGACATGTATATGAGAAAATATCCTGAAAAGAAAAAAGCTGAGTTAAATAAAAAAGGACAGATGAAAGGAAAATACCTGCAACCCGAAGTATATGGGAAAACAAAAAAAGAAGGAGTTGATTATAAACCTGCCAATAAAACTAAAAATAAAAAATCATATATAAGAGTGGTTACAAAATAACCCTTTGAAAAATTAAGAAATAATTAAACGCCTCAATTTTTTGAGGCGTTTAATATTTATGTGAATTAGATTTTATTTTTAAGTTTTTCGATTTTTAACTGATAATCTTTGATTTTATAATTCATTTCGCTGATTTCTTTTTCCATTTTTAATCTTTTTTCATCAGAAAGATTTCCTTTTTGCTTTGCCTTTTGAAGTTTCCTTTCTGCTTTTTCTTTTTTCTTTTCCAATTTGGTAATTTTTTCTTGTGTTCTATGAATTTTGTCTTTGATGGCTTGAACTCTCTTTTTTTCTTTTTCGGCTTTTTTCTGTTCCTTCTCCTTTCTTTTGCGTTCTTTTTCCAATTTTTTCCATTCTTCTTTTTTTCTTTTCTCCTCCTTTTTTCTCGCTTTTTCGGCCTTTTTGCGTTCTTTCTCTGCTCTTTTTCGTTCTTTTTCTAGTTTTTTTCGTTCTTTTTCAGCTCTTTCTCTTTCTCTTTCTTTTTCTTTTTGTATTTTTTCTCTTTCCTTTTGAATTTTCTTCCTTTCTTTCATGGCTTTTTTTCGCTCTTTTTCAGCTGCTTTTTTATTGAGCTTGGCTTCTTCTTGCTCCTTTTTCATTTTTTTCCATTTCTTTTCCGGTACAATTACCTCCACTGCATTTTTCTCCTTTTTAATAGAAGTTGAATCATGAGGATTTTCTTTCGGACTTTTGACTTGTGCGTTTATTTGGCTTAAACCGAATAAAGCAATTAATAATATTGCAAATTTTTTCATTTTTTTACTTTTAAATTCCTAAGTAAAATTACAATTTTATTTTTTATTAACAAATTTTATATATAAAGAATTATTGTATTTTTATAAAAATTTTAATCCGGAATCAGATATGTGGACACCTACGGAAGATTTTATTGCAACAACCAATTTATATAAAACCATGTCCCGTTTGGGATTTGAAAAATATGAAGATTTTTATCAATGGTCGATAGATGAGCGTCCTGCTTTTTGGGAAGAAACACTCAAAGCTTTAAATATAAAGACCTCAAAGCCTTATTCACATGCTTTGAATGACACCGATCCGAAAAATCCTCTTTGGTTGGATGGTGCAAAAATGAATATTATAGACTCCTGCTTCCAAGCTCCGGAAAATCAACCTGCTATTCTTTACGGAAAGGAAGGTAATGAGGAAATTAAAATCTTGACATATGGAGAAATGCAAAACTTAGTCAATCGTATTTCTAACTCTCTTCTTGCCCAAGGCTTGTCCAAAGGAGATATAATAGGGATAGACATGCCGATGAATATAGAAGCTGTGGCGATTTATATGGGGGCTATTCAAGCCGGTTTACAAGTGGTAACGGTTGCAGATAGTTTTAGTCCTTCCGAAATTAAAGTGCGTTTTGATATTGCCAATCCCAAAATCGTTTTTACTGTTGATGTTCTCAAACGTGGTGGAAAAAAACTCCCGATGTATGAAAAACTATTGGATGCCGGTGTGGAAAAAATGGTTGTCTTATCTGATGACCCCGATAATTTGAGGTTGCGAAAAAAAGATATGGATTGGAATGATTTCCTGGTTTCGGATTTGGATTTTGAGTCTGTTCAGTCTGCTCCCATGGATACCACTACGATTTTATTTTCTTCGGGAACTACCGGAGCACCTAAGGCTATTCCTTGGAATCATACAACAGCAATAAAATCAGCTGCTGATGCTTTCTATCATCATGATATACGTCCCGAAGATACTGTGGCATGGCCAACAAATCTCGGTTGGATGATGGGCCCCTGGTTAATTTATGCTACTTTTATTAATAAAGGTACGATGGCCCTTTTTGAAGGAAGTCCCATAAGTCCTGACTTTGGAAAATTTATTCAAAATGCCAAGGTCAATATGTTGGGGGTTGTGCCCAGTATGGTGCGAGCTTGGGAGGAAAATAAAATGATGGAAAATTTTGATTGGTCGGCTATAAAATGTTTTAGTTCCACCGGTGAAAGTTCCAATCCGTATGATATGGATTATTTGATGAATTTAGGAGGAAATAAGCCAGTAATTGAATATTGCGGTGGCACGGAAATCGGAGGTGGATATGTCACCTCTACATTGATACAAACCAATATTCCGTCTACTTTTTCCACACCTGCTTTGGGTAGCGAATTTGTTATCCTCGATGAAAACGGAAATTTATCAAATAAAGGTGAGGTGTTTTTAGTGCCTCCTTCCATGGGATTGTCAGTAAAATTACTGAACAAGGACCATGAAAAAGTGTATTATGAAGGGACACCAAAAATAGACGGAAAAATCTTGCGTCGTCACGGTGATTTTTTAGTTAAACTTAAAAACGGCTATTATCGTGTAATGGGAAGAACCGATGACAGTATGAATTTGGGAGGAATAAAAGTAAGTGCCGCTCAAATTGAAGAGTTGATTAATACACATATCGGAGTGAAAGAGTCGGCGGCTATCGGAGTGATTCCGGAAGACGGTGGACCTACTATGCTGGTTTTATATATCGTCCCCAAAGGTATCCCGGATAAAGAATTATTACAATATGAATTACAAAAGCTGATTAAATTTGATTTAAATCCTCTATTTAAAATTCATGATGTCGTGATTAAAAAAGAATTGCCGAGAACCGCCTCGGGAAAAGTAATGAGAAGGTTGCTAAGAGAAGAATATGAATCAGAACGGTAAAAAATGGTTATACTCCTTTTATAAATCCAACGAAATTATTTGCTATGAAATTCCGAACTGAAATAGAAATTTCGCCGGTCCCCTACCCGATTGATTACCGGTCAAAAATATTTGGCTTGGGTTCTTGTTTTGTCGATCATATTCAAAAAAAACTAGACCTCTATTTATTTCCCAATAAAATAAATTCTTTCGGAGTGATTTTTAATCCCTACTCCATTCAAAATATTTTAGAGCGAATCGTTTATAAAAAATATTTTAAAGAAGAGGAGCTGTTCTTTCATGAAAAGCGTTGGAAATCATTTGAGCTGCATTCTTCTTTTAATCAGCTAAACAAAGAAATTTTAATTGAAAAGGTCAATCAAGAAATAGAGGATAGTCACCGTTTTTTGAAAGAGGCCGATTGGGTATTTTTTACTTTTGGTACGGCTTGGGTTTATCGTTTAAAAAAGACAGGGAAAATTGTGAGCAATTGCCATAAAATGCCTCAAAAAGAATTTGAAAAATATTTGCTTTCTCCAATAGAAATAAAAAATATTTTCCAGCAGATAATTGATTTAGTCCAACAAATTGCTCCGCCGGCCAAAATACTTTTTACCATTAGTCCGGTGCGTCATTTAAAAGATGGTTTTATGGAAAATCAACGTAGTAAAGCCCGTTTAATAGATGCAGTTCAAGACCGGATTAATGATAAAGATATTTTTTATTTTCCTTCCTATGAAATTTTGATGGACGATTTGCGGGATTACCGTTTTTATAAAAAGGATTTGGTTCATCCCAATGAGATGGCAGTCGACTATATATGGGAGAAATTTTCTGATGCTTTGATTGATCACTCTATTAAAAAAGACATGAAAATTATACAAAGTATAAATAAATATATGGGACATAAAGCCTTTATAGGAAAAAAAGAATATTCTGAAAAAATACAGGAAAAAATTAATTACATTCGTCAAAAATATCCTGATATTTACACAAAGATAAAGAAGATATGAGAATAGGATACGATGCCAAAAGGGTTTTTCATAATGCCACGGGCTTAGGAAATTACAGCAGGGATTTAATTCGTATTATGTCCGCTTATTATCCTGATAATCAGTATTTTTTATTCAATCCGAAACCTCCCGTAATCGACCGGTTGGAGTGGAGTGGAAATATGCAAATGCTAATGCCCCGTTCATTTATGGATAAAAAATTGCCGTCATTATGGAGGGCAAAAGGAGTAATGAAAGATATCAACAACTTGCAGCTGGATATTTATCACGGTTTAAGTGGTGAATTACCCTTAGGCATAGAAAATTCAAAAGTAAAATCGATTGTAACAATTCATGATTTGATATTTTTACGCTACCCGCATTTATATTCTTATATCGACCGGAAAATTTACACTCGAAAGTTTAAAAAAGCTTGTGTTGTATCAGATAAAATTATTGCCATTAGTCAACAAACCAAAAAAGATATCATACATTTTTTTGGTATTGAAGAATCCAAGATCGAAGTGGTTTATCAAGGCTGTCATCAGGTATTTAAAACCTTATACCTAGATAACCAAATAGAATCGGTAAGAAAAAAATATAATTTACCGGCGGAATTTGTATTGAATGTGGGAACCATAGAAGAAAGAAAAAATGCCTTTACGATTGTAAAAGCATTAAAGGGAACTGAAATACCATTGGTTCTGGTAGGGAGAAAAACATCTTATGCTCAACAAATTGTCCATTTTATCGAAAACAATCATATGGAATCGCAAGTACATTTCTTGGAAGGTTTGGATTTAAAAGAACTGGCTATTCTTTATCAAGCGGCCAAAGTATTTATCTATCCGAGTATTTTTGAAGGCTTTGGCATTCCTATTATTGAAGCTTTATTCAGCAGGACACCGGTCATTACCAATTCAAAAGGAGTTTTTCCCGAAGCAGCCGGCCCCTACTCTACTTACCTTGATGATGTAATGGATGAAAATGAAATGAGAGAGAAAATACTGGATGTATGGAGTCGTGATATGAGTGAAGAAATTGAAAAAAGTTTTTCGTTTGCTCGTCAATTTTCAGACATAGAAATAGCACAAAAATTGCATCAATTATATGAAAATGTATGAAAACAACTAAGCCAGCAGGAAAAAAAATAGGTTTTTTATATTTTGATGACATTCATATAATACCCCATTTTATAGGTCCTTTAAAAGAACTTTATGAGGCCGGAGAGAATGTGCAACTGCTTACTTATGAAGGTGAACACACCTATCTTTTTCAGCTTTTAGATCAGTTGAAAATTCCACAGGAAATTGTTAAGTTTCTTCCTACCTATTGGTATAGAAAAATAGGAAATAAATTAAAAAAACGTAAATATCCCAGCCATTACTACATTTTCAGAAAAAATATCGATTTCCTGCTTTCTTATGATGCCTTGATATTCAATGATTTAATTCAGCCTTATCTCTTTCGAATGAAACAGAAAAATGGACTGAAAACGCCCAGGTTTATTATGTTGATGCATGGAGCAGGTGATCATGAATATATGATAGGAGAAAAATATGCCGGACAAATGGCAGAATTTGACTTGATTACAGCTCCGGGAAATAAAATATATGAAGCTTACAAGAAGATGGATCTTCCTGCAACTAAAATTGCCTTAACCGGTTATCAAAAATTCGATTTATTAAAATGGACTACTCCCCCCGTTTTTTTTTCTAATAAAAATAAAACTATCTTATACAATCCACATTTCAAAAGAGAATTATCCTCATGGTATAAAGACGGTTTAAGGGTATTGGAGTTTTTTTACACACACCCCGAATATAATTTGATTTTTGCTCCTCATATAAATTTATTCAACAAAAAAGGCTTTTTAAATAAAAAAGATATTCCCGACAAATATTATAATGCGCCCAATATTCTGATTGACACCGGAAGTTATCATTTGGTTAATATGGATTATACTCGTAGTGCAGATATTTATTTAGGGGATGTTTCCAGTCAAATTTATGAATTTATCCTCACTCCTCGTCCGGCTATTTTTATTAACAGTCACAATATAGATTGGAAAAAAAACAAATTTTATAAATCATGGAAGTTAGGCCCGGTAATCAATGAGATCTCTCAATTGGAAAACCTCCTGCCTGCGGATAAAAAATGGTTTCCCGAGTATCATATTATACAAAAAAAGGCTTTGAATGAAACTTTTTTTCAACCCAAAACTGATAATATATCGAAAATTATTGCCAAAGAAATCTTAACTTCGATATAAATAAAATTAAATTTTGAAAAAAATAGGTTTTGTCTATTTTGATATAGAATATTTGATTCCTCATTTTCTGGGTATTGTAAATGAATTATACAAACATATTGAAGATGTGGAAGTGCAGATATTAGTGCCCGAAATGGAGCATCATTATCTTTATAAACAAATGAAAAACTTGAGGTTACCCAAAGAGATTGTAATTGAATTACCTACTTATTTTTACAAAAAAATTGCCTATAAAATACAAGGGAGAAAACGCCCGAATGAGCGATTTATTTTTCAAAAAAATAAAGAATTTTTCAAACAGTTTGATGTATTGGCTTTTGTGGTTTTCGACCACCATTATCTATTGGATATAAAAAAGAATGGAGTGAAATTTGTCTATCTAAAACATGGAGCCGGAGATAATTCACATCCATTTCTTCCGAAACATAAAAAATTTATTGAACAATTTGATTTGGTAATTGCTTCGGGACAAAAAATAAAAGACCGTTTTCTGCAAATGGGACATTTCCCCTCTACCGAATTTAAAATTTGCGGTTACCCCAAATTTGATTTATTAAAACACATGACTAAAAAGAATTTCTTCCCTAATTCATCAAATCCGGTTATTCTGTATAATCCTCATTTCAGACGTGAATTCAGTTCATATTTTGAATGGGGAGAAAAGATCTTGGATTTTTTTTATCACCATAAGGAATACAACCTTATTTTTGCCCCTCATATGCGTTTGTTTGATAAAAGATACCGTGACAGAATATCTGAAAAGCATATTTCCAAAAAATATTTTAAAGCAAATAATATACGGATCGATTTAGGAAGTATTCAATCGGTAGATATGTCCTATACAAGTTCAGCAGAGATATATATGGGTGATATTTCCAGTCAGGTTTACGAATTTCTTTTGACAGGCTTAAAACCTGTAATTTATTTAAATGCTCATCATGTTAATTGGAAAAATAATCCCTTTTATTCCAATTGGAAATTCGGGAAAGTAATAAATCAAATAAAAGATTTAGGCCAAGTTTTGGAGAATTCCGATAAATGGAAAAATGAATATATAAATATACAACAAAATGCCTTAGAATATACTTTTGATATATCTCCCAATAAATCTTCCTCTTATCGTGTGGCAGAGGCAATATATAATTTATAATCATAAAATTTTTTTAAAGTAACCTACAAGTTAAAATAAGATAGTCAAAACTTGATATCCGAAAGAATTTTCACTCATAAAACAAATATAGGCAGGAAAAAACTAAACTTACTGATTAGATATACTGTTTTGGAGTCAGAGACAGTATATGCTTCTATGGCAATATTAAGGTTGAAACCTTCTTATTTAATTATATTTCAAATCTATAAAGCAAGTCTTGATTAAATCATAAGAATATTCGGCTAATTAAAAACAAAATCTTATTTTTGGATTTTGAAGAAAAGATGTTTTTTGCATGATAAAAATTGGTTTTGTTTATTTTGATGATATCCATATTATTCCTCATTTTGTGGGTTTGGTAGCCGAATTATATAATGATCCTGAATGCGAAGTTGACATATTAACACCTGATATTGAACAAGCTTATTTATATATGATGCTCAATCGGCTTAATGTGCCAAATTCAGTAGTAAAGAAACTGCCAACTTATTGGTATAAACGTATTGCATATAAATTTCAAAAACGTAAAAAACCTAGTAATCAGTATATTTTTAAAAAACATCGTAAAAAGTTTTTAGATTATGACATACTGGTTTTCAATGTTTTTAATCATACTCACCTCCGGCGAAAAGATAGAAACAAACCTAAATTTGTTTTTCTTATGCATGGAGCTGGCGATAGAGATTATCCTTTTACACCAGAATACCGACCATTTATCGAGAAATTTGATTTAATTACAACCGCAGGTCCTAAAATCAATGATTTATTTGCCAGAATGGGAAAATTTGAACATACAAAATTTGAAACTTGTGGCTATCAAAAATTTGATATTATAAAAAAAATTCAAAAAAATAAAAAAAAATTATTCAATAATAATAAACCCATAGTCTTATACAATCCACATTTCAAACCTCATTTATCTTCTTACTTTAAATTTGGTGATCAAATTTTAGAATATTTTTATCAGAACCCGGAATATAATTTAATTTTTGCTCCTCATATGAATTTATTTAGTCCTAATATTAAAGGTTCACAAAATCCGGAATCCATAAAACAAAAATATTTTGAAGCCCCGAATATTATCATTGATTTTGGTAGCGAAAAATCTGTTGATATGACCTATACACTGAATGCAGATGTGTATTTAGGGGATGTTTCAAGTCAAGTATATGAGTTTTTACTGCAAAAACCCAAGCCGGTAATATTTATTAATGCACATGACTTTAATTGGCATAATGACATTCATTTTCAAAATTGGCATTTAGGTAAAGTAATTAAAAATTTAGAGGATTTACCTGAATTACTTTTAAAGAGAAATATTTGGCAAAAAGAATTTGAAGAAAAACAAAAGAAAGCTATTGCCTATACTTTCGATATACAAAAAGAGAAAAATGCTGCCAAAAGAGCGGCAGAGGCAATTAAAAAACTTGCAAAAAATAACGATAAGTAATTATGAGCACTATTAAACCTTCACTTATCATTGCCACATATAATTGGCCGGAAGCATTGGATCTGGTTTTACAATCCGTAGAACAACAAAGCCTCTTGCCTTATGAAGTTTTGATTGCCGATGACGGTTCCACTTCAGAAACAAAACAAGTGATTGATAAATATAAAGAACACGGAATACTGAATATTCATCATATTTGGCATGAAGATAAAGGCTTTAGGTTATCAGAAATCAGAAATAAAGCAATTGATAAAGCTAATGGAAATTATATCATACAAATTGACGGAGATACTTTTTTACATAAAGATTTTGTGAAAGATCATGTATTACATGCACGTTCCGGACAATTTATCTCGGGATCCAGAGTATTATTAGCACAAAAATTATCCAAGCACTTACTTGATACGCAAAGCCTTGTTTTTAATAGATTCGATAATGATATTAAAAACAAACATTACCAATTTCATTTACCTTTCATCACCCGATTACTAAAAAAGCCAACAAAAAATGTGGAAAAAGTAATCCGTTCGGTGCGTGGTTGCAATATGAGTTTTTGGAAGAAAGATTTACTGAAAGTCAATGGATATAATGAAAAATTAGTGGGTTGGGGACGTGAGGATTCCGAAATCAGTGCAAGGCTGGTACATCTGGGTTTAAAGAAAATCAATTTAAAATTTTCCGCCATCCAATACCATCTTTATCATAAAGAAGCTTCCAAAGATCAGCTGATAAAAAACCATACTTCTTTGATGGAAACAATTAAGAAAAAAAAGACAATTACGGAATATGGCATAAAAAAGATAAATTCACAACAAGAAGGCTTACCGATATCAGCTATTATTTTAACTTTAAACGAGGAAGAAAATATCTCTGCGGCTATTGAAAACTTGGATTTTGTCAATGAAATTATTGTTGTTGATTCATTTAGTTCGGATAAGACTCCTGAACTGGCAAAATCCAAAAATGTACGTTTTTATCCCCATAAATTTATTGATTTTTCCTCACAAAAAGCTTTTGCCATATCAAAAACAAAGAACAAATGGATTTTATTTCTGGATGCAGATGAGAGATTGAGTGACGAATTGATCGAAGAAATCAAATCTAATATTCTTTATCCTGATCAGGACATAAAAGGATACTGGATAAAAAGGCAGAATTTTTTCAAAAAGAAAAGAATTCGTTTCAGCGGATGGCAAAATGATAAGGTTTTACGGTTATTTCATAAAGATTTTTGTAAACCGAATGGAAAATGGGTACATGAAGGAATACAATGTGAAGGAAAGACAAAAATATTAAAATCACCTCTTTACCATTATACTTTTAAAGATAAAACGGAGTATAAGCTAAAAATACTTTTTTATGCAAAATTAAAAGCGTTTGAATATTATAAAAACGGTATGAAACCCGGTTATTATCATTTATATTTAAAGCCGCTTTACCGTTTCTTTTTTCACTATTTTTACAGGCTTGGTTTTCTGGACGGAAAAGCCGGTTTTATTATTTCAAGCATCAATGCAAAAGGAATGTATTGGCGATATAAATTTTTAAAAAAACTGTATAAAAAAGAAAAAAAATGAATATACTGGAAACAATTCAGGCCGGAGGAACTGTCCTCTACCCGACCGATACTGTATGGGGTATTGGTGGAGATGCGACCAATCCCGAGGTAATTAAAAAAATAGATACAATAAAAAAACGGGAATCCGGAAAAAGCTATTTGATTCTTGTAAAAGATTATAAAATGCTTCAAGATTATGTAGAAAATATTCCTATCGAGGTTTGGGAATTGTTAGAGAAAGCCATTCGCCCTACAACAATCATCTTTCCCAATCCCAAAAATCTTCCCAAAGAAATTTTAGCGGATGATGGTAGCATAGCCATTCGCGTGGTTAAAAAAGGATTTGCTCATGATTTAATTAAGAATGCCGGAAAGCCTATTATTTCCACGTCTGCAAATTTCTCAGGGCAACCTACTCCCCTCAAGTTTGATGATATTCCTCAAAGCATTTTGGAAAATGTTGACTATGTTGTAAATTTGCACCGGAATTCATCATCCACCGGAAAACCTTCTAGAATTATTAAATGGAGTGAGGACAACGGGGTGGAAATAATCAGAAATTAATGACCAAAGAATTATATTATCCAGAAGCAATAGACCTGCCTGTTTTTAAAATCATAGCCCAAGCCGCCCAAGAGCAAAATAAAAAAGCATATGTAATCGGTGGGTATGTAAGAGATTTTTTACTGAAAAATCAAAAGGCAAAAGATATTGATGTGGTTGTATTGGGAAGCGGAATCGAACTGGCAAAAAAAGTGAAAGACTTATTACCTCCCAAAACCAAATCGGCTTATTATAAAAATTTTGGCACGGCAATGTTACAATCCGGAGATCTTGAGTTGGAATTTGTCGGTGCCAGAAAAGAATCTTATCGTAAAGACAGTCGCAAGCCTATTGTTGAGGAAGGAAGTATGGAAGATGATCAAAAACGCAGGGATTTTACCGTAAATGCTTTGGCAATCAGTTTGAATAAAGAAGATTGGGGGAAACTTATTGACCCTTTTAACGGATTGGAAGATTTAAAAAATAAAATCCTTCGCACACCTCTCGACCCCGACATTACTTTTTCGGATGATCCTTTGCGAATGATTAGAGCCATCCGTTTTGCTTCGCAACTGCGCTTTGTTATTCATCCCGAAACTTTTGAAGCCATTAAAAAAAACAAAAAAAGAATACGCATTTTATCACGAGAAAGAATTGCAGACGAACTCAACAAAATTATGTCGCATCCACAACCTTCTATCGGATTGAAGTTGCTTTATGAAACCGGTTTAATGGACGAAATTCTTCCTGAAATCAGCAGATTACAAGGAGTGGATGAAAATGAAGGGAAAACCCATAAAGATAATTTTTATCATACCTTGGAAGTGGTGGATAATATTGCTGTAAATTCAAATAATTTATGGTTGCGATGGGCAGCATTATTGCATGATATAGGTAAACCCGACACAAAACGCTTCCATAAGAAAAACGGTTGGTCTTTCCATGGGCATGAATTTTTGGGAGCTAAAATGGTACCGCGTATTTTTAAACGCTTAAAACTTCCTTTGAATCAACAAATGGAATACGTCAAAAAATTGGTACGTTTGAGTTCTCGCCCTCTTTCTTTGATCGAAGAGGAAGTGACCGATTCTGCTGTCAGACGCTTGCTTTTTGATGCAGGAGATGATATTGAAGATTTGATGATGCTTTGCGAAGCCGATATCACCACTAAAAACAAACAGAAACAACGGCAATACAAGGATAACCTGAAAAAAGTACGGCAAAAACTGATTGAAGTGGAAGAAAGGGATAAAATTCGTAACTTTCAACCACCGGTATCCGGTAAAGAGATTATGCAAACTTTTAATTTAAAACCTTCGAAACCCGTGGGATTAATTAAAGAAGCGATTAAAGAAGCCATTTTAGAAGGCAAAATAAAAAATAACAAAGAGGAAGCTATGGAATTCATGAAGACCATCGGACCCGAAATAATAAAAACAAATTCATAAAAACTCCGGATTATGATCAATCAATTGCGTATTATACTTGAAACTGACAAAGACGATGTTTATCGAGACATAGAAATAGAAGACGATGCAACTTTAGAAGATTTGCATAATGTTATTGTACAAAGCTTTGATTTTGAAGGCTATGAACCTGCGGCCTTTTATCTTACCGATGATGAATTAAATCAAGGTTTGGAAATTCCTTTGTTTAATTTTGACGAATCCCAACCGGTAAATAATCTCATGGGAAATACATTAATTAAAGATGTTTTAAGCCCGGAGAGTCCCAATTTACTTTATGTATATGATTTTTTAAATATGTGGCGCTTTTTAGTCAACCTGATGGATCAGAAAGAAGAAAAAGAACCGGGAATAGAATATCCGATTGTGGTAAAAGCTCACGGTTTACGTCCCGAAGAGGCACCCGAAGTACAATTTGAAGACGATTCGGCAGAATCGGAAGATCCCTTTAAAAATGACTTGGATAATCCTTTTGGCGAATTTTATGATTATGACGATGAAGAATGGAATTAATTATTAAGCAACTTTTGTTTCATTTTTTCTACTATTTGCCGATTTTTACTAAATAATACATACAATTTAGCTCTACATGTAACAATTACTTCAAATAAAACCTCTTTTTGGCATAAGCTTTGTTGTTATAATCTAGTATAAACATAAAAACAATTTACTATGAAGACAACAACAAAAATCATGATGCTATTTTTAGCAATGACTTTAACTTTAGCAGCCTGTTCAAAAGATGATGATACGGGAACCGTACAGGTAAAAGTAACAGATGCTCCTTTTCCTTTCAAATTTGTAAGTGAAGCAAATGTAAATATCACAAAAGTTGAATTAAAAAATGAAGACAAGGAGTATGTAACAGTATTTGAAGGGAATGCTGCTATGAATATGGTGCAATACCGAAATGGGGTTACTGCTAATTTGGCTGTAAAAAGTATACCTCCCGGAAAGTATTCAGGTATTAGAGTAACTATTGAAGGAGCCGAAGTGAAACTGACAAATGGTGAAACATTTACAGTGCAGGCTGGTTTAAACGGGACTGTGAATACTATTATCACCCCCGAATTAGTGGTTAAGGAAGGAGAAAGTCAAGAAATCCTTATGGATATAGATATGTCAGACAGTTTTTCTTTTTCCGGAAATTTCTTTGGCGGATGGATCACTGCAGTCACACAAATTACAGGTATATCCAGTTTTAATCCTGATGTGAGAGTGGCAAATCTGGAAATGACCGGTTCTGTATCGGGAACAGTAAAAGATACTGACGGAACGGTTATAGAAGGAGCTGAAGTATATGTAAAATATGATTATGACGGCGATGGAACTCTTGAGGAAATTTCTACTGTAACTGAAGCTGACGGTAGTTTTAAAATCATAGGTCTTCCTGCAGGTCAATATACTCTTTATGTCGATGCAAAAGATGCCAATGAAGTAACAACAACGGTTACTGTAAATGTAGATGCTGAAGTAACGGTAACAGTAGAAGTAGTTCAAGAATAAAAAATTTATAAAATATTCTTATAAAAAACGATCCGGTTTGGGTCGTTTTTTTTATTTTTATTTAAAAAAAATTAATGAAGAAAATTGAAAAATACCTGCTGGAAAAATACCGGTCAAAAGTTGTTAAGGCTATTGAAGATTTTCAATTGATTGAAAATAATGACCGAGTATTGGTGGCTATTTCTGGCGGCAAGGATTCTATGGCATTGCTAGATATTTTAAACAATAGAAAAAAAGCCCTAAAAATAGACTATCAGATCAAAGCCATACATATAAAACTTACAGACATCCCCTATTACACTGATCATCGAGCCTTATTGGAATTTTGTAAGAAAAGAGGAATACAGTTTGAAATTATCTCTAGTAATAAAAAAATTTCAAGGGAAGGAAACAGCCTTGTTTCTATTGTGCTTGGAACCGTCGTAAATTAATTTTTAAATATGCACAGGAACATAATTATAATAAAATTGCATTTGGCCATCATAAAGACGATGCAGTGGAAACTTTATTAATGAATATGATTTATCATGCCGAAATAAGTAGTTTTCCAGCCAAAATCCAAATGTTTGAGAATGCTTTTGAAATAATTAGACCACTTATCTATTTGACAGACAAAGAATTGAAAAAATATGTTCAATTGATAGATTACACTCCCCTTCCCTATGATTGTCCTTTTGCCAAAGAAAACAAAAGAGAACATTTTAAACAATTATTGTCAAACATTACTAAATTAAATAAAAACGGAGTCGCAAATATTTTTAAGTCTATGGGGCATATATATAAAGAACATTTACCTGTTAAATAAAATAAGCTACCCTTGGGCAGCTTATACTTACTTGTCATTCATTTGAATGATTATTTTACAACAAAAGTAACTTTAAGGTTTACTCTATACTCTTTTACTTCACCGTTTTCTACTACAATACTTTGATCTTGCACATAGGCTGATTTAATGTTATTAATGGATTTTGATGCTTTTTTAATGGCTTTGGCCGTGGCATCTTCCCAACTTTTTTTCGAACTTGACATAAGTTCTACAACTTTTAATACTGACATAATTGATTTTTTTTAATGTTCTCATCAAATATATTAAAATTAAACTTAATAATCAAAAAAAATGATAAAAATTTCTAATTTAAATAATTTCCGCTACTGTAAAAGTACTCCCTCCCACAAAGATAAGGTCATTTTTTTCGGCCTTTGTTAAAGCTTCTTTATAAGCCTCTGCAATGCTTTGAAAATGTTTTCCGTTTAAGTGATGGCTTAGGGCTTTATTCATAAGAATTTTGCTGTCTAATCCTCTTGGGATATTTGCTTTTGAAAAATAGTAGAATGCATTCCGGGGAAACAAACTCAATATTTTGTCTATTTCTTTGTCATTTACAAGAGATAATACAATATGAAGTTTTTCATAAGAAATCGAGTTTATTTGTTCCATCACTTCCTTTAATCCCGCTTCATTATGAGCGGTATCTGCTATAACAAGCGGATTTGTTTTCAAAATATCCCAGCGTCCTCTTAAATCCGTATTATTTTTTACATTTTTCAATCCTTCAAAAACAGCTTTATCGGGAATGGAATATCCCTTTTGACGTAAAACTTCCACGGCTTTCAAAACCGTTTGTATGTTTTTTTTCTGATACTTCCCTTTTAAATCGGATTCCGGAAGTTCAACAAATTTTTCAGCGAGATACAATGGAGAATTCTTTTTTTCAGCTTCCTCTCTAAATACTTTTAAGGTTTCCGGTTTCCATTCACCTATAACAACAGGAGTATGCTCTTTTATTATTCCGGCTTTTTCGCGGGCTATTTCTTCAAGGCTATTTCCCAGCATTTGGGTATGGTCCAAACTGATATTGGTAATAACAGATAAATCCGGAGTAATAATATTTGTACTGTCTAAGCGACCGCCAAGCCCTGTTTCAATTATCGCGACATCGACTTGTTTTTTGGCAAATTGCTCAAATGCCATACCTACACTCAACTCAAAGAATGAGAGCCTGTTGTCTTCAATAAATTTTTTATTTCGCTTAATAAAATTGATCACACAATTTTTCCGCATCATTTTTCCGTCAATCCGTATTCTCTCTCTAAAATCTTTTAAATGAGGAGAGGTATATAGACCTGTGTGATAACCCGCAGTTTGCAATATAGAGGCTAGCATATGAGAAACGGAACCTTTGCCGTTTGTGCCGGCTATATGTATGCTTTTAAAGTGTTGATGCGGATTACCGAGATGCCGGGAAAGTTTTATTATATTATTTAAATCTTTTTTAAATGCCGTTTTTCCTTGTCGCTGATACATCGGAAGCCGGCTAAACATCCATTGCAAGGTTTCTTCGTAATTCACTCCTATTCACGTATTTTAAAACTGTAGATAATTTTTCCTATTTGCAATGAAGGAGCTTTAGGGTCCGGAGACCATTTGGTTTTTAAAGCGGCTTTTTTTGCTGCCTCCATTAAACACGGTGCCGGATTAGTGGTTCCCTTCATTCCGGGAATGGCTTTTTGTACTTTTCCTTGTGCATCCACATAAACTTTTACTACAACTATACCTTGTTCATTGCAATTAAAATCAGGTTTGGGTTTGCTCAAAGCTTTTCTGTTTCCTAACCGGTAATTTCCGGTTCCTCCTCCTCCGGAACCTCCATCACCATAATAACCTGAAGCATTGGGATCTCCTGAAGCATTCCCTTTGTCTCCATTCGTTTGATCATTTCCTTCTCCGGAGGAATTATTCGTATCTTCACCCGGAGCATTTTTTACATTATTCAATATATCGGTAATATTTTTATCGGGTTGAGGTTTTTTTTCTTTGGGAGTGACTTTCTTTTTATTATTTTTTTTAGATTTTCTTTTTTTTGTTTCTTTGATTACAGGAGCATCTTCATTGTCTTGTGTCAATATTTTTTCTTTTATCTCAGGCTCTGTTCTAGCAGGTCTTTGTTTGGTTTGAACAGGTTTTGGAGGGGTATTGTGTTGAGGCTGAACAGTTCCTTTGCCTAAGTCCGAAGTGCCGAAATTTACTGCAATGCCTGTTTCAGGGGGAGGGTCTAAATAGGTCAATCCGCTGATAAACATAAGCAAGATAAGCAAGATCATTACGATACTCGCTTCTATGACGGCTTTGCGTTTATGTTTATCATTAAGATATTTCATTGTTTTTTAGAATAAAAGAAACAAAATTAATGCCATTTATTTGGGACGTACGGCCAAAATGACTTTGTAATTGTTCCTGTTAGCAATATCCATTACATATACTGCATTTTCAATAGGTACACCTTCTTCTACCCGAAGAATGATGACAGGCTTTTTTTCTTTGTCCAATTTGGCTTTGAGGCGGGTTTCCAGATTCTCTTTTCGTATCTGTTTCTTATCGATAAAATATTGTAATTTTTTATTGATGCTTACCGATAAATTTTGACTGTGTTCCGTCTTTCCGGAGGCTTTTGGCAATACCAGATCTAAAGCATCCGCCGTAACCAAAGTCGAAGTCAGCATAAAAAAGATCAATAACAGAAAAACAATATCCGTCATAGATGACATACTGAATTCGGGGCTTACTTTATTTCTTCCTTTAATATCCATGGAATTTGTTTTTATTTGTATTAAGCGGGTTCATTCAGCATATCTAAAAAATCCACTGCATTGGCCTCCATCTTATGAACTACTTTGTCTATTTTCACAACAAGGTGATTATATGCAATATAAGCAGCAATACCGACAATCAAACCGGCTACGGTGGTAGTCATTGCCGTATATATTCCTTGTGCCAAAGAACCGACTTCGATTTTTCCCCCGCCACTGGCCATATTATGGAAAGCCAAAATCATACCGATTACCGTTCCCAAAAAACCTATCATCGGCGCAGCACCGGCAATAGTAGCCAGAGTACTCACATTTTTTTCTAATTTATACACTTCGAGTTTCCCCGCATTTTCTATGGCTTTATTTATATCTTCCAAAGGTTTGCCGATACGTGATACGCCTTTTTCGATTAAGTTGGCAACGGGGGTGTGGTATTGTTGGCAGAGCATTTTGGCACCGTCAATATTTCCGCTTTTCACATAGGTGCGAATCTGATTCATAAAATTCGGATCTACTTTTGAGGCTGCTTTAATGGCGGATATCCTTTCAAAATAAATTACCAACGCCACAAAAAGCATCACAAGTAACAATCCGATGATTATCATTCCACCGGTTCCCGAATTGAGAATAAGATCGATAACTCGTAAGGTTTTTTCTTGTGAAACAACTTCACCGGTTTGTTCTCCGGCATTTTTCAAGGCTTCTTGTGCTCCTTGAGCTTGCAAAAAGGTGATAAAGTTCATATAGACTGGTGTTTTTCTTATTTAAAATTATAAAAACGAAAATAGAAAATTTTTATTATATACAAATGGCTTTTCCGTAAAACTTGTTATATAAAAAATACTTAGTAACCCGGCTAAATTCTAGAAAATATTTTTGAATTGTTGAAAATGAGAATAATCACGAATATAATCCTCCTCGGAGAACTCTCCGGAGTTGAGCACCAAACAAACACTACCTTGGGAGAAATCTTTTAGTTCGCGCCATATACCGGGAGGCAATAACAAGGCTTGATCGGGACGGTTTAAAAGAATGGATTTTTTTGATACCCCATCTTGAATAATCACTTCAAAACTTCCGCTGACAGCAATTAGTACTTCGGATTGTTTTTTATGGGCATGTCCCCCGCGGTAAGCTCCTGCAGGTACATTATATAAATAATAAACCCGTTTGATGGGAAATCCCAAATTTTCTTTTTCTATTACGGCAAGATTGCCCCTTGGATCCACAATTTTTGGAATGGAAAAAACAATGCAATCAGTAATATTATTATTCATATCGTAAGGCTTGTATGGGATCTAATTTGGAGGCTTTATAAGCCGGATAGAGTCCTGAAATAAACGCAACGATAAAGATAATAAAAATCGAAATGCCAATGGCATTCCAAGGCATACTAAAGGGCATTTTGAATAATGATGATACTCCATAACCCATTAATAAACCTAAAATAATTCCTGTAATACCTCCCAACATGGTAATGACCAGCGTTTCTATAAAAAATTGAATTAAAATCAAAAAGCTACTGGCACCCAACGCTTTCCTGACTCCTATTTCACGTGTTCTTTCGGTGACTGAAACCAACATGATATTCATCAAGGCTATCGATGATCCCAAAATGGTAATTAATCCGACTATAAATGCAAAATAGGTCAAAAAACGGCTAACATCCTTCAATTCTTTTTCAAGCGCATCGCTTCGATCTATACCGAAATTGTTTTTTTCGGAAGGGCTCAATTTCCTGACACTACGCATTAAACTGACAGCTTTTGAAATGGCAGATTCATATTTGGTTTTATCGGGTACCGATATATCTATATTATAATTAATATTCGGACGTCCGAAAAGACTTCGAGCTACATTTACCGGGATATAAATATCGCTGTTACGGCTTCCGGAAAAAGTAGATGATTTCGGTTTCAGAACGCCGATAACCTTAAAACGGTTTCCTTTGACAATAATTTGTTTTCCTACCGGAGAAGAATGAGGAAACAATTCGTTTTTTAAATCTACTCCGATAATCGCATAATATTTATTGTTAAGAATATCTTGCCGGCTGAAAGCTTTTCCCTCCTGAATCTTGTCTTCTTTTACATTTAAATAATTTTCATCTACACCTATAATATTGTATTTAGGATCCGATTTGTCTTTGTCATTTTTAACAGCCAAATTGGAAGCGGCAAAAAAAGAAAGAGAAACCAAAGCATCTTTATTGACAAATTTATCTTTGAATTCCTTTGCTTGCCGGTAAGTTATAGGCGGATTAACTTTGCTTCTCCTGGAACGGCTATGCCTTTTTTGGAAAAGTTCATTGTCATAGCGTTTGAAAGAAAAAGTATTTGCCCCCAAACTTTTCAAACTGGAAGAAAAATTATTATCAATTCCTTTTACAACAGTCAAAGTTCCCACCAATGCCATAATCCCGAAAGCAATAATCATCAAGGTAATGGCGGCTCTTAATTTCTGACTTTTAATGGATTCGAAAGCCAATAAAATATTCTCGTGTAAAATCTTAATCATCTGTTGTAATTTGTATAAAAATAATAAAACATAAACTTATACTAAAATACGACTAAAAACGTTTTTTATTACAAAAACATTTAATATTTTTACAAAAAAATAAATCACCAGCCTTATGAAGAAAATCGTACTATTAACACTGAGCTTAACTTTATTGATGAGTTCCTGTGTCAGCAAGAAAAAGTATAATCAGTTAAAAGAAGGGAAAGCAGAGGTAGAACAATACTTACGAGAGTATAAAGATAAGCTCTACCAATGCGAAAACGAGAAAGACAAATACCAAACTCGTTTGGAGGCTCTTCAACAAAACAACAAAACTTTACAAGATGCCTTGGATAAGTGTGTCAACTTAAACCAACAAGGAAATATAAACATCAGCAAATTATTAGATGAAATCAATACATCTAATAAATATATACGTATGTTGATACTAGAAAACAAAAAGAAAGATTCTCTAAACAAAGTATTGTCTTCACGTATTACACGTTCGCTTAAAGATGTAGACACCAAAGACCTTGACGTAAAAGTAAAAAAAGGAGTGGTCTTTATCTCGTTATCCGATAAAATGATGTTTAAATCTGGAAAAACGGAAATTTCAAAACAAGCCGACAGCGTACTGTTTAAATTGGCAAAAATCATTAATGATTATAAAGATTATGAAGTTTTGATTGAAGGACATACCGATAATGTTCCTATTCATACCAAATGTATCAAAGACAATTGGGATCTCAGTGCTTTGAGAGCAACCGCAATTGCACGTAAATTACAAAAAGATTTTGGTGTGGATCCTGCCAGATTAACTGCCGGTGGACGCGGAGAATGGGTGCCCAAAGTACCGAATACTACGCCTAAAAACAGAGAGATTAACCGTAGAACCGAAATCATTTTATTACCGAAATTGGATCAATTTAATAAATTGATGAAAGAAGGCGATCAGCAGAACTAACAGCTGAAACTTCTCTTTCGATAAGCTGTTTAGATTTTTCTAAGCAGCTTATTTTTTTCGTAAAAAAATGTATATTTGTTTAGAAATTAAAAAAAGAAATTATGGAGTCTCTCAAAGATAAAACAATATTGGTAACCGGTGCTGCCCGTGGAATCGGCAGAACGATTGCTCTTACATTTGCCCGCTATGGATCTAATGTGGCTTTTACCGGAAGAAAACGGGATGAAAACTTCGAATCATTAGAGAAAGAACTGCAAGAATACGGAATTAAAGCCAAAGGATATGTATCTGATGCCTCTGATTATGAAGCCTCTCAAAACACAGTGAATGAAATAATAAAAGATTTCGGGAAATTAGATGTATTGATAAATAATGCGGGAATTACAAAAGACAATCTGCTGTTACGTATGTCTGAAAAAGACTGGGATGATATTATGAATGTAAATTTGAAGTCCGTTTTTAATCTTACCAAAGCCGTTACCAAACCTATGATGAAAGCCCGTAAAGGATCGATTATCAATATGAGTTCGGTAGTAGGTATCGGAGGAAATGCAGGGCAGTCCAATTATGCCGCTTCCAAAGCGGGGATTATCGGTTTTACAAAATCCATAGCCAAAGAATTGGGAAGTAGAAATATTCGTTGTAATGCCATAGCTCCCGGCTTTATTGCTACCGAAATGACCAAAGATCTTCCTGATAACGTAATTGAAAATTGGATCAAAGAAATTCCTTTGAAACGTGTGGGTACTCCGGAAGATGTTGCCAATGCTTGCTTGTTTCTCGCTTCTGACTTTTCCGACTATATCACCGGACAGGTATTGACGGTAGACGGTGGAATGACAGTGTAAAATGATGATCGTAAAAATTCTTTTCGCGATTTCAATCGCTTTATTATTAAGCGCTTTTCAATATTTACATAAACAAAAATCTCACGGACTTTTTGTCCTGAGATTTTTTGTTTATTTCACTCTTTTTCTTTTGCTTGCCAATCTTTTTGTTACAAAGGAACAAGAAGAAATTGTCAAACCTGATTTATTTGTTTTGGTAGACCAATCGGAATCTATTAAACTTCACCATTCCGGTGAAACAGCACAAAATATTTTGGATAGTCTTTCTATTCTTTCTTTACAAGAAAAATTTAATATACATAAATACGGTTTCGGTAAGAATTTATTTTCATTGGACACTTTGTCTTTTAATGAAAAAGAAACCAAGCTATATGAAGCAATAAACCAACTCAATGCTATTTATGATAAAAAAAGAAAAGCTCCGGTAATCCTTGTGACAGATGGTATTTCCACCTCAGAAACGAGATATTTACCCCGGAATAATCCGTTTGAGATTTATCCTGTTGTCGTTGGCGATACCACTCATTATCCAAATACTTGGATAGAAGAAATTAATGCAAACCGCATCGCTTTTAAAGGAAATAAGTTCCCTATGGAAGTTTGGGTAGGTTATGAAGGAAATGATAAAATACAAAGCCGGGTAGCAGTATGGCATAACAAGAATATCATTGCTTCAAAAAACATAAAATTTAAAAAACCCGGATTAAAAAAAATCCGGTTTCTTCTTCCAGCAGATTCAAAAGGAAAACAAATTTATCAAGTAAGCATACAGGCTTTCCCCGGCGAAAAAAATAGAAGAGACAATTCAAAAAAAGTTATAATAGAAATCATTGATCAACAAAAAAGAATTCTGATTTTATCTTCTATTGTACATCCCGATATTGGACTGATAAAAAGACAATTGGCTTTGGATAAACATATCAAAACCGATTTTTCATTGATTGACAATCCTCCTGTTTCCCTCCGCCCCTACTCGGCAGTAATTTTGTATCAACCTCAATCCTCTTTTGAGAAACTTTTTTCCCGCGAAAAACTAAGGAAATCTTCTTGGTTAATTATAACCGGAACTAAAACCGACTGGCAATGGCTAAATAGTAAAAACCTGTTTTTTAAAAAGGAAGTAACCCCGACTTTTGAAGAATATTTTCCGTTGCAAAACAAAGAATTTGAGCTTTTCGAATTACCTTCTCTTTCTTTTGAAAAATACCCGCCTTTAAAAGATTATTACGGAAAAGTAAAATTTACGAATGCCGATGCAGCACTGTTCTCAAAAATTAGAAATATTGAAACCGAAGATCCTTTACTTCTGTTTAATAAAACCAATAGACAAGCGGTTCTTTTAGGAGAAAATTATTGGAAATGGGGGGTATTTTCCCATAAATATGAAGAAAAAGAAAAACTGGATCGTTTTTTTCAACAAATCATTCAATATATTTCCACGCATTTGAAGGTAAATCAAATTCAGTTGGATTATAAAAGACTGTATGAGAACGGTGAAAATATAGAAATAAAAGCCCGTATTCTCAATAAAAATTTTCAACCCGATTTAAAAGATCAACCTGTTTTACAATTATATAATGTGGAAAATAAAAAAATTGGCGAAAAATTAATGTATTTGGACAATGATACCTATATAGTTCATTTGGATAATTTGCCTCCCGGTAAATACTATTTTCTTTTGTATTCTAAAAAATTAAATAAAAAAATAAGAGGCGATTTTGAAGTGAATAAACAAAGTCGCGAAGAAAGAAGCCTAAGAGCGGATTATAATCAATTAAAAAACTTAGCGGGAGAATCTTCGGGCAAACTTTATTGGCCGCAGCAAACAGATCAATTAATTAAAGAGCTGAGCAATACAAAAAAATATCCTGCACAAATCATCACACATTCTTTAAAAACTCCTTTAATTGACTATAAAATTTTACTTTTTCTTTTGGTTTTATTATTGGGAATAGAATGGTTTATTAAAAAAAGGAAAGGAAAATTATAGAAAGAAAAAGGCCGAAGCAAAAACTCCGGCCTTTTTTACAACAGTTTAACTATGAATAAAACTACTACTTGTTGTGTTGTATAAATATCGGAATGGCTATCCGGTTTATTTACAGCACAAAGATAGAGGCTCGATTTGTGATTCTATTTGATCTATATCAAAAAAATAAAATTATTTTGCACGCACCCGGCTTAAAGTTTCCTGAGTAATGCCCAGGTAGGAAGCAATATGTTGTAAAGGAGCTCTGAAAGCTATATCCGGATGCTTTTGGTTCAGGTAAGCATAGCGTTCCTTGGCAGATTGAAATTGGATGGCATTCAACCTTTGAGCCATATCCGATAACATATGAATGGAAAGCAATCGCCCGAAACGTTCAAAAGAATGAAAACGATCAAATAACTTTTGTAGATCATTATAGCTGATTACAAACGCAATTGTTTCTTCCAGGGCTTCTATATCATATTTGCTGGGAAGCCGGTTAAAAAAACTTTCAACAGATGTAATGGCTTTTCCCTCCGAAAAAAACCATACACTTATATCTTTCCCCTTTTCATTGATAAAATAACTTCGTCCCAGGCCCTTTTCTATCAGAAATAAATGATTGCAAACATTTCCGTTTTCAAGGAGCTTTTCTCCTTTTGAAAAGGATTTTTTTTGAAAATATTTTTGGATAACAGACAATTCTGTATCTGTCAGAGAAACATAAGAATCAAAAAAATTTTTTAAAAACATATAGCTTTATTATAGCGGCGGTAAAAATATTAAATATTCGGCATATAAATCCCTTTTAAAGCTATTTAATATTTTATTATTAATTTTTGTTCTTTATAAATAAAACCATATTTTTGCATTTTGATAAAAGAAATGAAAGAAATCCAATTACACGACAAAATTTTCGAGCCTTATATCGATGCCGAAAAAATAGATGCAGCCATAGAGCATTTGGCGAAAGACTTGGAAAAATATGCAGAAAACGAAACTCTGGTTTTTGTTTCTGTTTTAAAAGGCTCTTTTATGTTCACTTCCGATTTGGCCAAAAAATATAAAAAACCGGTGGTATTTGAATTTTTCAGGCTAAAATCCTATGAAGGAACGAATTCAACCGGAGAAGTGAATGTATTGATGGACATTGATGAAGAATTGGTTAAAGGAAAAAAGATAATCGTATTGGAAGATATCGTGGATACGGGAAACACATTGGAAAAAATTTATGAAGTTTTGGAGTCCAAGCAGCCCGCATCCATCAAAATAGCCACCTTATTTTTTAAACCGAAAGCATACAATAAAAGTTTACCTATCGATTTTGTAGGAATGGAAATTCCTAATGATTTTATTGTAGGATTCGGATTGGATTATGATGAACTGGGAAGAAATTTACCTGAAATATATAAATTAAAAGAAGTGAAAAAGAGACGAACCGTTGACATTGTATTATTTGGCCCTCCGGGAGCAGGAAAAGGAACACAGGCAAATATTTTAAAAGATAAATTGGGCTTGCAATATATCGCTACCGGCGATTTATTCCGCCATCATATCAAAAATAAAACTCCGCTTGGACAAAAGGCACAACAATATATCGATAATGGTGAATTGGTTCCCGATGAAATTACTATCGGAATGATCAAGGAATTATTAAAAGATCCCGATAGTAAAGGCTTTATTTTTGACGGATTTCCACGTACGGTAGAACAAGCTCAGGCACTGGATGAAATTATGGCTGAAAAAGGTTTGATTATAGATGCATTGCTTTCGCTAAACGTACCTGAGGAAAGATTGGTGAAACGTTTGCTAAATCGAGGAAAAACCAGTGGTAGAAGTGATGATAATGAAGAAACCATAAAGAAAAGATTACAACAATATCATGAAAAAACCACTCCGGTAAAAGATTATTATGCCAATCAAGGCAAACTCTATGAAATCAACGGTGTAGGTGATATAGACGAGATACATAACCGGTTAATGGATATCATTAACAATTTGAAATTAAACGAAAATAAGCCAAAATAAACATGACCGAAGGGAATTTTGTAGATTATATAAAAATATACGTAAAATCGGGTAACGGAGGGAAAGGCTCCGCCCATTTACGTAAGGAAAAATACATTCCCAAAGGAGGTCCTGACGGAGGTGACGGCGGACGTGGCGGACATATTATCGTCAGAGGAAACAAAGATTACTGGACATTATATCACCTTAAATTCAAAAAACATTTCCGTGCCGAAAAAGGAGGTGACGGAAGCCGTAACCGCTCTACGGGAAAAGACGGCCAAGATATTTATATCGATGTACCGCTCGGTACGATTATCAAAGACACCGACACCAGAGAAACAATAGGTGAAGTGACCGAGGACGGCCAAGAAATCATTGTTGTAAAAGGCGGAAAAGGCGGAAAAGGAAATTGGCATTTTAAATCGCCCACCAATCAAACTCCCCGGTATGCCCAGCCCGGAATTCCCGGTGAGGAAAAAAATATTACGCTCGAATTAAAATTACTGGCCGATGTAGGCTTGGTTGGTTTTCCCAATGCAGGAAAATCCACTCTCTTATCCAAATTAACCGCCGCCAAACCAAAAATAGCCGATTATCCTTTTACCACTTTAAAACCGAATTTGGGAATTGTTTCCTACCGCGACGGCCGTTCCTTTGTGATGGCGGACATTCCGGGAATTATTGAAGGAGCTGCCGAGGGAAAAGGCTTGGGACATTACTTCTTACGTCATATAGAAAGAAATTCTATCTTGCTTTTTTTGGTTCCTGCCGATGCAGAAGATATTCGGAAAGAATATGAAACACTTCTTAATGAATTAAAAAAATACAATCCGGAATTATTAGATAAGAAACGTATTTTGGCAATATCCAAAGCTGATATGTTGGATGATGAATTGAAAAGGGAAATTGAAAAAGAACTCCCCAAAGACATCCCTCATATATTTATTTCGTCATTTACGGGAGAAAATTTGGATAAACTGAAAGATATTCTTTGGAAAGAACTGAATTCCTGATTAAGACCCAAAAATCTTTTTTCATGAAAATTCTTTTAGTAGATCGTAACCATCCCTTGCTTAAAGAAGGTCTGGAATCTGCCGGTTTTGAGGTAAACGAGAACTATTCCGCGAGTAAAGAGGATATTGAAAAGAATATTTCTGACTATGACGGATTGATTATCCGAAGCCGTTTTCCCATTGACAAATCTTTTCTTGATAAGGCTGTAAACCTTAAATTTATTGGCCGTGTAGGAGCCGGATTAGAGAATATAGATACGGATTATGCACAAAAAAAAGGAATAAAATTATACAACGCCCCCGAAGGAAATAGAAATGCCGTAGGGGAACACACCTTGGCTTTGATTCTCAATTTGTTAAACCGCATAAATATTTCTGATAAAGAAGTACGAAAGGGGATTTGGAAAAGAGAAGAAAACCGTGGAATCGAACTGGACGGAAAAACAGTGGGAATTATCGGATATGGGAATATGGGGAAGGCATTTGCAAAAAAATTACGCGGTTTTGATGTTGAAGTTTTGGCTTATGATATAAAAGAAAATATGGCGGATGAAAATGCCCGGCAAGTAAGCCTTTCTGAATTATTTGAAAAAACCGATATCCTTAGTTTACATGTGCCCCATACCGAACAGACTTATAAAATGATTAATAAGGACTTTATAAATCGTTTTAAAAAAGATTTTTGGTTGATTAATACCGCCAGAGGGACCGTTGTGGATACTCAATCATTGGTAGAAGCCTTGAAATCCGGAAAAATAAAAGGAGCCGGTTTGGATGTATTGGAATATGAAAAAAGCAGTTTTGAAAATATGTTTGAAAATCAAGAGTTTCCCGATGCTTTCAAGGAGTTGATAGAAATGGATCAAGTGATCCTTACTCCTCATATTGCCGGATGGACACATGAAAGTAAAATCAAATTGGCCGAAACTATTTTAAATAAAATATTAAATGATTTTAATCCGTTAAACAATGAATAAAAAAGAACTTTTAGAAAGAAGTGGACATAGCTGTGAATTATGTGGCAATACCGAAAATCTTGATATTTATACAGTAGAACCCGCAGACTATTCCGATAATGAGATTATTATATGTTCTACTTGCCGAAACCAGATAGAAAACCCGGATCAAATGGATCCCAATCATTGGCGTTGTTTGAATGAAAGTATTTGGAGTGAAGTACCTGCGGTACAAGTCATTTCTTGGCGTTTATTACATCGCTTAAAAAATGAAGCATGGCCACAAGATTTGCTCGATATGATGTATATGGACGAAGAAACCGCCGATTGGGCAAAAGCAACCGGTGAAGGAAACGATGAAGAAAAAATAATTCATAAAGACAGTAATGGAGCCATTTTGGAAAACGGAGATTCCGTAGTGTTAATAAAAGATTTAAAAGTTGCGGGAGCAGGATTTACAGCCAAAAGAGGGACTGCCGTCCGACGAATATCATTGGTAGCTGACAATCCGGAACATATAGAAGGAAAAGTCGAGGGACAACATATTGTTATACTAACAAAATTTGTTAAAAAGATTTAATTTTATTACTTTTATATCATGAAAAACTTATATTTATCCTTATTATTTATCCTCATTAATGTCAATTATACTATCCAGGCTCAAAATTCAAAAGTTTATCGAAACAGCGAGAAAGCTCCAATAAAAGGAGTTTTTAAAACCGATATAACTGCATTTTTTGACGGAATTCTTGCTTTTGAATATGAAATCCCTTTTCAAAAATCCTCTTTTGGTTTTGGAGCAGGAGTAGATTACCAATTTAATGCCATTGGTTTAGGAATAAATTATAAATATTATATTTTGGAAGAGGCTCCACGAGGGTTATATTTTTCTTTGGGTACGGCTATGGCTTTTTCTACTTATGAAAATGGTGGGAGTGTAGCGAGTATATCCTTGGGAGGAGGTTATCAATGGGTAATTAAAAATCAATTAACCATTGATATAAATACCGGATATGGGAAATATAGTTCATCCTCAATGGAACTGGATAATTCAAGTAATTGGTATATTGGTGTTTCTATCGGATCACCATTATTAAAAAAATAAACCATAATTTATTTTCTGATTTCAGAAAATAAATTATGGTTTTATGCATTTATAATTTTTTGAATTTTTTATTAATACCTCATTACTACGGCATTAATATTCATTCCGGCTCCTACGGAAGCAAGCATAATCAAATCGCCTTTATGCAATTCGTGAGGTGGTAATTCTCCTTTCCGTACCATATCCATTAAAGTAGGTATAGTTGCCACAGAACTATTTCCTAATTTATTAATATTCATCGGCATAATATTTTCCGGAGTCTGCATTTTATATAAACGATAAAAACGTTTTACAATTTGATCATCCATTTTTTCATTGGCTTGATGAATAAAAATCTTTTTCAAATCCTTAATATCATAACCGCTTTCATCCATAGCTGCTTTCATTGCCGCAGGAACTTCCGTAAGCGCATATTCATATATTTTATGTCCTAACATACGAATATACCGGGCTTTTGGGTCATGATCCTTCTTAAAAGATTTATCATTATATAATAAACCTACTTGCGGGTGTGCATGTGATACGGCTTTATAAGATAAAATTCCGCTTCCCTCCTCTTCATCATTTAATTTGACAATGGCTACGCCCGCTCCATCAGCAAAAATCATTGCATCTCTATCATATGGGTCGATTACTCTTGATAGAGCTTCTACACCGATAACCATAGCATATTTAGCATCTCCTGCTTTCATAAATTGATTGGACATAATCAAAGCTTGCAACCAGCCCGGACAACCGAAAATAACGTCAAAAGCAATTGCTTTCGGATTGGATAATTTTAAACGGTCCTTGATACGCGAAGCCACAGCAGGCATAAAATCAGAGAAATAGGTATCCTTTGCAACATCGCCAAAATTGGTTGCCGCTATAATATAATCCAAATCTTCCGGATTGATCCCCGAATCATCCAAGGCTCTTTGTGCGGCAATTACCGCCATATCCGAAGCAACCATATCATCATCAATCCATCTTCGTTCTTCAATTCCGGTAATGGCTTTGAATTTTTCAATGATTTCTTCATTACTTTTCCCTTCAATTTTCCCTTTTGCATCATAAAATTCCCAATCAAGAAAATGAGAGTTCGGAATAATATTGTCGGGAATATAACTCCCTAAACCGATGATTTCAGCTTTAATTTTTGACATAAATGATGATTTAAATTGCGAAATTAAATAAAAAACTCATACCTCCAAATTTTATTCTTCCATATAGGCTTCTATTGGGTCACAAGTGCAATGCAAATTTCTGTCACCATAAGCATCATCTACTCGGCTTACAGCAGGCCATATTTTGTTTTCCAAAATATATTTTAACGGGAAAGCGGCTTTTTTCCTCGTATATTTATGGAACCATATATCCGCAGTGACCACCTCTTGTGTATGAGGAGCATTTTTTAATAAATTATCTTCATTTACATCTTTAATTTCATTTATTTCATTCCAAATGCTAATCATTGCTTCGGCAAAACGATCCAGTTCTTCTTTCCCTTCACTTTCTGTGGGCTCAATCATTAATGTATCATGCACAGGAAATGAAACTGTGGGGGCATGATATCCATAATCCATCAATCGTTTGGCAATGTCGATTACCGTAATTCCTTTTTCTTTAAAAGGACGGCAATCGGCGATAAATTCATGCGCTACTCTACCCGCTTCCCCTTTATAAAGGGTTGGATAGTAGGAGTTGAGTCTTTCTTCCAAATAATTGGCATTTAAAATGGCATATTCCGTAGATTTTTTTAATCCGTCGGGTCCTGACATTCTAATATAGCCGTATGAAATTATACTCACAAGAATAGAACCGTAGGGCGCGGCTGCCACAGCTTTCCCTTTTTCACCTCCTGTTTTGATTATAGGGTGTGAAGGCAAAAAGTCTTTTAAATGTTCTTTTACGGCAATGGGGCCTACTCCGGGTCCTCCTCCTCCGTGAGGAATAGCAAATGTTTTGTGTAAATTAAGATGACAGACATCTGCACCGATCATTCCCGGACTGGTTAATCCCACTTGCGCATTCATATTGGCTCCGTCCATATAAACTTGGCCGCCATATTGATGAACGATATCGTTCATTTCTTTAATGGCTGCCTCAAAAACACCATGGGTAGAAGGGTAAGTTACCATAAATACGGATAAAGTATCTTTATATTTCTCTGCTTTTTCCCGTAAATCCTCCACATCAATATTTCCTTTGTCCGTAGTTTTTATAACCACTACTTTATGCCCCGCCATTACAGCAGATGCAGGGTTGGTTCCATGTGCGGAAGCAGGTATCAAAGCAATATTTCGTTGTCCCTCTCCCCTGCTTATATGATAATTTCTGATCGCCATCAATCCGGCATATTCTCCTGCGGCACCTGAATTGGGTTGTAAACTCACTGCATCCAAACCGGTAATCTCCACTAAATAATCACTGAGATTTTTAATCACTTCCTGATAACCTTGTGCTTGTTCAATGGGAACAAAAGGGTGAATATTTGTCCAAAACGGTGAAGTGATAGGAAATAACTCCGTAGCCGCATTGAGTTTCATTGTACATGAGCCGAGCGGAATCATGGAATGAGTAAGTGAAATATCCTTTCTCTCCAATTTTTTAATGTATCGCATCATTTCTGTTTCAGAACGGTATTTATGAAACACTTCCTGCTCCATAAATGTGCCGGTTCGCAATAATTCGTCCGGAATAACATCAAAATCCGATTTGATTTTTTCTTTTTCAATTTTACCAAAAAGTTCCAAAATGTTTTCCAGATCTTGGTCGGTAGTATTTTCATCTAAACTGATACCTACCAGATTTTCGCCGTGGTAATAATTGAGGTTTATTTTCTTCTCTTCCGCTTTCTTCCGAATGGTTTTTACATCCGCGGGAATCAAAAGTGTGTCGAAGAAAACATCATGTACAGGCTTATAATTTAATTCCACCAAAGCATAGAATAACTTTTTGGTTTGAGTATGAATATGTTCTGCAATTTCTTTTAGTCCGTCGGGACCGTGATAAACGGCATACATTCCGGACATAACGGCCAATAAAACTTGCGCCGTACAAATATTTGAGGTGGCTTTTTCACGCTTAATATGCTGTTCCCGGGTTTGCAGAGCCATTCGTAAGGCAGGTTTACCTTGTGCATCAATGGTAACTCCGATTATTCTTCCTGGAACTTGACGTAAATATTCTTCTTTGGTGGCAAAATACCCGGCATGCGGTCCGCCGTAACCCAAGGGTAAACCAAATCGTTGGGTACTTCCCACTACCACATCGGCGCCCCATTCTCCCGGAGGAGTAAGAATACTTAAAGACAACAGATCGGCAGCAACTGCCAATTTCACCTCATTTTGTTTTAAATTGTTTGCAAATTCCCGGTAATTATTGATTTTTCCGCTGGCAGCAGGGTATTGTACCAAAGCGCCAAAATATTTTTCATCAATCAATGCGGTTTGATAAAAACCTTTAACTAAATCTATACCCAAAGCTTCTGCACGGGTCTCCAAAACTGCCATTGTTTGAGGAAAAATATCTTCATCAACAAAAAAGCGGTTTACACCTGCCTTTTTTTGTTTCCTGCTTCTTAAATTATATAACATCAACATTGCTTCGGCGGCCGCAGTAGCTTCATCAAGTAAAGAAGCATTGGCGATTTTTAAACCGGTCAGTTCCGTAATCATGGTTTGATAATTCAATAATGCTTCCAATCGCCCTTGTGAAATTTCCGCTTGATAAGGAGTATAAGAAGTATACCAAGAAGGATTTTCCAAAATATTTCGCTGAATCACCCCGGGAACCGTTGTATTATAATAACCGAAACCGATAAATGATTTATACAATTTGTTTTTTTCTCCTAATGCCGTTATATGCTCATCATATTCTTGTTCGGTCATTGCCGGAGGTAAATTCAGCTCCTTTTTGAGCCGGATATTATCGGGGATTGTTTGATAAATCAATTCATCAATAGAAGAAACGCCAAGGGTTTTAAGCATTTCTTTCACTTCATACTCCCGGGGACCTAAATGACGATATATAAAAGAATTTGTTTTCATAGTTTGTATTTTTATAAAAAACGGCAAGTAAAATTTACCTGCCGGAATAATTATTTACCAAATTTATCAGCTGTTTTTTCTGCAATTTTCACAATTAAATCACGCGCTTTTTCCATGGATTCAACAGGAACGTATTCATAAGGACCATGAAAATTTAATCCGCCTGCAAAAATATTGGGACAAGGTAATCCTTTGAAGGACAATTGCGCACCATCTGTCCCGCCACGTATGGCTTTAATATGAGGTTTGATTCCCAAGTCGATCATAGATTCCTCCACTATATCCACCACATGTTTTACAGGCTCGATTTTTTCGCGCATATTATAATATTGATCTTTTAATTCCACTTCAACCGTTCCTTCACCGTATTTTTCATTGAAATCGGAAGCTACTTTTTCAAAGAATATTTTTCGATCTTCAAATTTTTGACGATCGTGATCACGAATAATATAATTGAGTTCCGTCAATTCCACATCGCCTTTCATATTATGCAAGTGATAGAAACCTTCATATCCCTCGGTAGTTTGTGGAGTTTCATTTTCGGGAAAAGCCTTGATAAAATCGGCCGCTATAAGCATGGAATTAATCATTTTATCCTTTGCATAACCCGGATGTACACTTTTTCCGTGAATTTTTACTTTGGCACCTGCTGCATTAAAGTTTTCAAATTCCAATTCACCTACTTCCGAGCCGTCCATCGTATATGCCCAATCTGCACCAAATTTTTCTACATCAAATTTATGTGCACCCAATCCGATTTCTTCATCCGGATTGAAGCCTACACGAATTTTACCGTGTTTTATTTCAGGATGTTTTATAAGGTAATCCATAGCATCCATAATTTCCGCCACTCCGGCTTTGTCATCGGCTCCTAACAAGGAATTTCCATCCGTATGAATAATGGTTTGTCCTATATATTGTTTCAATTCAGGGAAATAATCGGGAGATAAAACCAATCCTTTTTCTTTGTTTAGGATAATATCTCCTCCGTCATAATTTTCTACAAATTGGGGATTGACATTTGCTCCGGAATAGTCGGGGGCGGTATCATAATGTGCAATAAATCCTATTACGGGAACTTCTTTGTCAATATTAGAAGGCAAAGTGGCAAAAACATAGCCGTTTTCATCGATTTCCACCTCTTGCATACCCATTTCTTTAAGGTCTTTGACCAATTCGTGAGCAATATCCCATTGCTTTGAAGTGGAAGGAGTTGTTTTGGATTCAGGATCGGATTGCGAATCTATTTTCACATATTTTATAAAGCGTTCGATTAATTTTTCCATGATTTAAAATTTTGTTTCAAAAGTATAATTTGTTTTTTAGATATAAAAGGAGTTTTGGCTTTTTTTATGAAAACAAATTTTAAGTTTTTTATTCTTATATTCCGAATTTAAATGTTTATTTTTACTTTAAAATATTATATAAATGTCTTCTTTATCCAACTATGAACTGGAACTTGCCTGGGATTTTGCCAATTATACCGGTAGAAATATTTTTCTGACAGGAAAAGCCGGTACGGGAAAAACTACCTTTTTGCATAGACTTAAAAAGGAATCTTTAAAGCGGATAGTAGTGGTTGCTCCTACCGGAGTAGCAGCTATTAATGCCGGTGGGGTTACCATACATTCCTTTTTTCAGTTGCCATTCGGACCGATTATCCCGGGAAAAGAAAATGAGGTTAAAAGAGATTTTAAATACAAATTCAACAGAAAAAAAATAGACATTATCCGTTCCATGGATTTACTGGTGATTGATGAGATTAGTATGGTAAGAGCGGATTTACTCGACGCTATTGATTCCGTGCTGAGAAAATATAAGAATAAGAAAAAAGTTTTTGGAGGAACACAAGTTTTGATGATTGGTGATATGCAACAGTTGGCACCGGTAGTAAAAGAGCATGAAAAAGCTTTGCTTAGCTCCTATTATGAAACTCCTTTCTTTTTTAGCAGTAACAGTTTCCGTGAAGCCAATCCGGTAAGTATAGAATTAAAAGAAATTTTCAGGCAACAAGATGAAAAATTCATTAATATTTTAAATGAAGTAAGAGAAAACACCATTTCCGATCAAAGCTTAGAAGAACTCAATAAAAGATATATTCCCGGTTTCAATCCGAAAGAAGACGAAGGCTATATTATCCTTACCACACATAATTACAAAGCAAATAAAATCAATCAAAAAAACTTGGACAAACTCACGGGAAAATCCCATTTTTTTGAAGCGGTGATTGAAGGGGATTTTCCTGAAAACGCCTATCCTAATGATGAACGTTTGGAATTGAAAGTAGGCGCGCAAGTTATGTTCAATAAAAATGACACTTCTTTTGAAAAACGTTATTTCAATGGAAAAATAGGCAAAATCACGGCGATCAGAGGAGATAAGATATATGTAAAATCCCCCGGAGATGAAAAAGAAATCGAGGTAAATCCTGAAACATGGAATCATGTTACATATGAAGTTGACAAAGAGAGTAATAGGATTAAAGAAAATATCAAAGGAAGTTTTTCCCAAATTCCGCTTCGATTGGCCTGGGCGATTACCATTCATAAAAGTCAGGGGCTTACATTTGAAAAAGCGGTAATCGATGCCGAACTTTCTTTTGCACACGGACAAACTTATGTGGCTCTTAGTCGATGTAAAACCTTGGAAGGAATGGTACTGGGAAGTCCTATTAATAAAGATAGTCTGATTAGCGACAGAAGAATCACCGGTTTTAATGATTTTGTAAAAGAACATCAACCGGACGAAAAAAAATTACACTTGTCCAAGAAAACTTATCAATTGGAATTAATTGCGGAATTATTTGATTTCTATCCTCTCTATATACCTGTAAACCGGTTGATACGTATTTATCAACAATCGGGAAGCAGTATTGTAGGTAATTATTTGCAGCCTCTGGAAGAAATGAAAAATGAAATAGCTTCGTTGTTAAGGGTGAAAGAAAATTTCATCAAACAATTGATCCAAATGAGTGGTTCGGAAAACGAGCCGGAATCCGATCCGGTTATTTTAGAAAGAATTAAAAAAGGAGTCGATTATTTTATGAATATCTTAAATGAAAAAATCGGTAAGTCCTTTGAAGGATTTCAATTTGATACGGATAATAAAGAACTTCGGAAAGATATATATAAACAACTGGAAAAAGTCGAAGAAATAATCGCTCAAAAACATTTGATTATGGATGGTTTATCCGAAGGTTTTACTACCAAAAAATATTTGGATCTAAGATCCGAGGCACATATGTTGCAACTGGAAAGTCCAAAAACAAAAAAGAAAAGAAATATAGCTGAATTACTTAAACACGGCGATTTGTTTGAAGCTTTGAAAAACTTGCGAAGCGAATTTGCTTTTGAAGAGGATATCCCTCATTTTCAGGTTTTTACGCAGGAATCTTTATATGAAATATGTGAAGTATTGCCCGTTACCAAAAAGCAATTGAAAAAAATAAACGGTATAGGGAAAGTTCGCTTGCAAAAATACGGGGATGCTATTTTGGAAATTGTAAAATCCTATTGTATAGAAAATAATATTGAGTTAAAAGAAGATGAAGAAGATAAAAAAGTCCATAAAAAACCTACCAAAGAAATTAGTTTGGAACTTTTTCAAAAAGGTCTTAGACCGGAGGAAATTGCCAAAGAGCGAAATTTGGCCGTTTCCACTATTCTCGGTCATTTAAGCCACTTTATTCCTTCCGGTGAAGTGAAAATCACCGATTTAATTGATAAAAACCGATATGAAGAAATCAAAAATTTCATAGAGAAAACCGAGAATTTTGATGGGCTTTCAGATTTACGAAAGCAATCGAATAATAAATATGATTTCGGTGAATTAAAACTTGTGCTTTTATCGTTGACAGACCAAAAATAATTAGCCTCTACTCCATTTAAATATAATCATTCTAAATAGAAAATTATTTGTAAATTTGTTTGTTTAAAAAAATAAATGAACAATGAGCAAAGAATTAAATAAAGAAAAGGTACTGGAAT